>Ga0334896_1000523_pt1 | contig 44943 bp, 35 predicted proteins | sample GraSluR3_MG_8_FD_207734 | JGI IMG/M metagenome (GOLD analysis project Ga0334896, IMG submission 207734) | Sludge microbial communities from methane-producing bioreactor in Wageningen University, Netherlands - Granular Sludge_27_06-R3 | ecosystem: Engineered > Bioreactor > Anaerobic >... | reverse complement strand
GGATGAAAATTTCGCGCACACGGTTCCGGGTATAACATCCGGTTTTAATATAGACCAAAAAATGCAGGTAAACGTTACGGGAAAATTCGGGGAACGTGTAAGTGTAAGTATTAATCAGGACTCCCAAAGCCCGGATAATTTCTATGAAATTGCATATAAAGCGCTTGATACCGATATGGGAATCCTGAAAGAACTCAAAGCGGGTAATATAAGTCTTAATATTCCGCAAAGTAGTCATTTTGTAAGATACAGCGGCACAAGCGAGGAATCCTACGGATTAAAAGCAGTCTTTGAAAAAAATAACTTTAACCTGCAAACCATACTCAATCTTACGACAAGTAAAAAAGGCTATAAAAAATTCTCAGGCTCAAGCAGGCTTGAAACAAGAAATTTAATGGATGTATCTTATATTAAACGACAATATTTTATCCTTCCCGATAAAAATATCGACAACGGAAGTATAGAAATTTTACAGCATACCGCCGAAACAAATCTTGCCGACAGGAGAATTGATAATCTCTACTTTAGACGTCTTATAGAAGGAGAAAACTACTATATCAATTATTCCTCAGGCGAGGTTAATCTAAAGTCCGCCTTGCCGAGAGGAACATATCTTGCGGTAAGATACACCGTAGCCGGCGGTAATTTTACAAAAGAATATCCCGATTTTGTAGGCTATGACAATCAAAGCGGAGAGGAATTTTTATATCTCTGGAAAGCCGATAAAAATATGTCCCCCTATGTCCATTATGGGTATTACAATTTAGGATACCGCGATTTCGACCCCACGCGGGGGTTCACACTTGAGGTAGTGCAAACGGCAGACCGGTCAAAACTTGCCGACTTCCAATTTACTCCCGCAGATTATGAGATTAATCCGATAACGGGTATCCTCAAATTTAAAAACACCACCCCGTTTCCCGATACGGAGGGCAGAATTTATTCCTATGCTTCCGACCCTGTCGCGGCAAATTCCGAACATACAATGTTAATTACCCTTTATAACCAAGTAAAAACTTACAGATTGGATTTTGGAATTATTCCCGATACTGAACGCGTACTTGTAAACGGGCGCGAACTTGCTAAACACGAATATACTATCATTTATGCTCTCGGCGAGTTAATATTCAATAACCCCGCTCTAATCAACGAAAACGACACAATCGAAATCTACTATGAATACAAACCGTTTTTTGTAGGAACTCAAAAATTCGGCGTTGCAAGCCGTTTTGATTGGAGACCCTCTAATATTATCAACCTCGGAAGCACCCTTGTTTATAACATATCGCAACGGGCGCCCGGAGGAGCGCCGAGAATAGGTTCTACTCCTCCCGCCCTATTTATGGGGGATATTGACGGCACATTAAATATAACCCGTATGTTGGGAATTAGCGAAGATTACCAATTAACGGTGCAAGGAGAATTTGCACTTTCCGTTCTTGACGTGAACAGCGCGGGGTATGCGGTAATAGACGACTTTGAGGGCGCCGGGGAAACTTTCGCTCTTTCCGGCAATGAAGCAAGATGGATACTCGCCGCGCCGTCAACCAATATACAAGAAATTAACTACACCAATCGCGGACATCTCCTGTATCGGGATTACCGTGAATACAAACTTGACGGAAGTTTCTCTATGCTTAACTATGATGCAGAACTTCCCTCCGATAAAATTTTAGACTATTCATTCAAACCCGGACCTTATCTCACATTAGGAGGACATCTTGACGCCTCCGAGTATCCTCAAGTAAGTCAAACATCTCTTGTTTTTGATTTTGATTTCGATAAAGGAGATTGGGTCGGTTCTGCAATAAGTATAGCGGGACCCGGAGGGCAAAATTTCAGCGAATACAACCAAATAGTTATATGGGCAAAACTTCAGGACGATGAAAACCGCAACGGGAAATTTTCGGAATCGGGAAACCTTGAAGTGGAGTTATATCTTGTCGCGGGGCAGTTAAATGAGGACAGCGACGGGGACGGGATACTTGACGCAGAAATCGACCGCGCTCAACCCGGATATGAGTTTAATAACTACACCAATCATAATATAGTCGAAACCTACGTGGGCAGGGGAAGACGCGGAGGCGGAGACGGGTATATCCAAACCGAGGATTTAAACCGAAACGGCGTTCTTGATACCGACGAAAACACCCTCGTTTTTCCATCTTCTCAAGGATATACCGATATCGAAAATGTGGTTTTGACACAGGACGGATGGCAAAAAATTACCATCAATATCCGTTCTCTGACTCCGCAACAGGTTGCAATACTGGAACGGGTTTCGGCAGTCGGGCTTTTTATTAAACAACGAAACGGAACACGCGGACGCGTTCTCTTAGATAATATCGAATTCAGGACTATAAGATGGCGGGATAAAAAAATCGACGGATACAAAACATCACAATCGGAGTTAATATCGGGTGAGGCTTTATCGGTGCATACCCATCCCATATATTCCGCAAATCGTTTTTATATTCTTAATTCGGGAAACACGGATGCCGATGAACGCGCAGAGGTATTTGAAAGCCTGCACGGTCCCCGTACCGTATCGGAAGCCAACCAGCTTAACGAAACCACTTTAGCGATACATTATCAATTAACCAATATACCTTATAATCCCGATGTTATACCTCCAATCGGGGGCAAATCCGCAACCTTAATCCGCAATAACCCCTATCCTTTTGATATAACCCGCTACCGAAACCTTAGCTTTTATATATTTGTCCCAAGCAAGGATGAACTCGGCAATCCTATTAAAAGAGACGATGATACGTTTGATAACGAAAATTTTGTGTTTATTCTCGGTAATTCCGACAAAAGCTACTACAAATGGACTGTGCCTTTAAATCAGGTAAAACTTGATGACTGGAATAAAATAGAAATAGCTCTGCAACAGGGGCTTGTTCTCAGCCTGAACGAAAAGGAACTTAGTGCGCCTCATAGCATAGGAGTTCCCAACCTGAAAGATATAAACTATATAGAACTCGGCGCAGAGGTAGTATCCGATATTCAAGCGATAAACAGAGGGACGATATGGGTCAATCAGATGTATGTTTCGCTTGATGATGCGGTTATCGGAACGGCATATTTTATAAACCCTAAACTTGAGATTAAAAACCCGATATGGACTATAAACAATTTCGAGATTTTCGGACCTCTCACGCTTAATACCCGATTTGAAAATAAAGGATACAATTTTGTAGCGACTGAGGGGGAAAGCGCGGGAAATTCCGATTATAATTTCAGTATTAATCTTAATTCGCGTATCTTCAGGTATCTTAATTATATTATATCTTTTAACCGTCTGTTACAAGGAACATCGACAAATGAAATCGAAACGCCGGAATATCTCCAGTGGAATAATCAGAGCGAGCGGTTTAATTTCACATTAAACTTTAACGCGCAAAAACCATTTGTGCCGAGAATAAGCCATACTTTTACAGACCGCTTTGAAAATCACAATACCCGAAATCTCGTAAATCACACAAACTATGACTATATTCTCAATATAGCAAATTCCCAGTATATCAGCACGGTATCTTTTAATTTAGATCAAAATATCCCGGTATCACAAAACTTTATAATAACTCCCTCATTCAAAATCTCCGAATCGTTTTACCTCAACGATAAGTCCAATTATACCAACGAAGAAGGCGAAATTTATATTACCAACTCATCGGTATATGGTATGAGGAACCTCAAAAAGGATATGGGCGGCGGTATCGGTTTCAATTTCTGGCGCAATAAACTTAATATAGGAGCAAATTATGATAAATCGCACGAAATGTTTGATAAGATTATGGATTATACCGGTTTTCGTAATGAAATAGAGGATTTACGTTCCATTACGCTTGCAGAAAGATTCGGGCAAAGAATAGAGAGTATGTCCAAGGGATTTTATTTTGAAGATGAAATCTTTGAAAAAGCGCAGAATGAAACAATTTCCGCATCCATTAACGCAAACCGCCCCGTTAAATATTTCAGCCTGATAGTAAGGGACTCTTTCGGAATTCGTCGCGAGGGTTTTGCATACACTGCCGACGGGAATTTATCATCACGCACGGAAGGATATAATCTGCGTAATTACTGGGAACTGACGTTTTTCCCTCACTTCTGGAATATCAACAAAGTCCTTGATAAAATCAATTTCAAAATCAACCGCGAGGCGAATTTATCATACAACTCCATACAAACCAATATTGAACCCGAAGAGGCGGTAATACTCGGTCAAATATATTATATGCAACCTCTGCATTACAATGCGTTTTTTATGGGCGGAGCTGCCCGCACAAACGCGCTTGAATTGGTCGCGGAGTTTTCAGACGGTATATACAACAGCCGCACAAGCCTTATAGACCGTTTCAATATGGAAATAACGCTGCCATCGGCAAAAGGATTTTGGGCATCGTTATTACCACGCGTATATAATTTTTCAACTACATTGAACACCTCAAGAAACCTCAATTCGTTTTCGCAGACTACGGAAAATAATTTCAATTTCATACTGCCGATAAAATTATCCGAGCTCGACTGGAGCAAACTCCGCTCTACAAACCGTATCCAAGTAGGAGACATAAACAGCCGTTTCAGTTTCCAAAACACGCAAAACTTCAATGACCGTAAAATCCTCAATACATTTATCTGGGAACTAAACCATCGCACGCATCTCAGCCAAACACTGAATTTCCAACTTGCTTATAATTTTAAACTAACCGATGAATTTTATATTGCCGAGCGCGAGGATTTTGAAGCGAGATACGGGCTTGTATCACCGCCGCCCCGTCTATCCCCCCTGTCCCGCTACGACCATTCAATGAGTCTGACGGCAAACTGGATTATAAAAGACCTCAAAGACCTTCATATATGGAAAATACGAATAAACCTTCGCGGGTCTCAATTGGAAAACCGCAACGTGCTTCGCTTTACAAGGTTTACTATCGACTATGACGGGGCGCTTTTCACACGCTATAACCATAAACTCTTTGAAATCTATTTTGAACACAGCACGCAATACCGTTTCTCGGAGATTATCACCGGCAGGCTGATAGCCAAGACTGTCGTTGACCAATACGCGGAAATCTCGCCGCTCGGACTTAACGACGTGAATATAACGATTTTTGACCCCGGCTTCGGGTTTGAAATCTCATTGGATATGCAAATAAATATTTAACGGAAGAAAACCCCGGCCTTTTTAGCGGTCAGTTGTTAAATTATTGATTTTCTTTTTCTCAAATCTATCCTTATTATTTTAAAAGGATTCGGATATAATACTTGAGAATTTTCCGTAATGGCTTTATACTAAATTGTTGGTTTTCAAGTAACTTTGAATTTGGGGAAAGATGGACAAAAACGATTTTGATAAGGCAATTGAAAAGGCTATGCATTTTATCGGATACAGACCAAGAAGCGTAAAGGAGGTGGAAGTCCGTCTTAAGCAAAAGGGCTTTGATGATGATGTTATTGATAATGTAACAGCATATTTAAAAGATGAAGAAATATTGGATGATACAAAATTTGCGCAGATGTGGGCATTGGACAGGGTAAGCGGTAAAAAGATAGGTCCTTACAAGCTCAAAAGAGAACTCTTGCAAAAAGGTATATCCGATGATGAGGTTGAAAATGTAATAGCTTCCGTGTATAAGGATTATGATATATTTCAACTATGCGCCCGGTTTTTAAGCGAAAAATTTAGAGAAAGATTGGGCGATACGGATGACCGTAAGAAAATCGAGGTTTTGGTTCGTAACGGGTTTTCCTACTCTGATGCGAGGGGGGTTGTCGCCTCCTTGAATAACGATAATTATAAATAGATAATGTGAATGTTAGCGGAACGGCAATGGGGGAATTTCAAATATCCGGTAAATATATTTATTCGGGGTGTAATTAAATTTGGAGTTTGCTTTATGGAATTAAATTTAAGCGGAAAATGGGAAATGGCTTTAGACCCGAAAAATGACGGGGAAAGCCTTGAATGGTATCTTTCGGGTAATTTTTCTAAAGATACTATACCCTATTACGTTCCTGCATTTTGGTTTTCCCAACCGTTTTCAAACTCCGCATTTGCATGGGTAAAAAGGGAATTCGATTTCAAAAAAGCCGACAACGAAAAACGCTACTATTTGGTATTTTTCGGATGCGATAAGGCGAAAATATGGCTTAACGGAAAATTTGTCGGGCAAACCGACCGCACCGTGAATAAAGTATGTTTTCCCGTTGAGGAATTTATTGAGGGTAAAAATACTCTCATAATTAAATTTGAGGACATTCAGGAAGAAAGTCTCGGCTTATGGAAATACGTCTATATAATTCAGGATACCGCTATCCCTTCCATTGCAAAGAAATTTATCCGACATACCCCAAAATGGGTTGATAATGCGGTAATCTACTCGGTTTATACCCGCAATTTTTCGGAAGAGGGAACAATCAAGGCGGTTACAAAAAAACTGAATTATATTCGTTCGCTCGGTGTAAACACAATCTGGTTTTTACCTATACAACCAATCGGCGAAATCGGGCGTAAAGGCAGGCTCGGCAGCCCGTATTCTATCAAAGATTATTACGCAATTGACCCGGCAAACGGCACGGCTGAAGATTTTAAGGATTTGATAAAAAAAGCCCATTCTTTGAATATGAAAGTTATTCTCGACCTCGTTATAAATCACACTTCCAATGATAGCGTTATGTTTCAACAAGACCCTAAATTCTTTAAACCCACGGATAAACAAAATTCTGTGGAATGGGGATGGACCGACGTGTGCGAACTTAATTATGATTATCAACCCACAAGAGATTATATAAAAGAGATGATGGCATATTGGATTAAGGAATTTGACTTGGACGGATTTAGATGCGATGTTGCGTTTCTTGTTCCCGGCGATTTCTGGAAGGATGCTATAACTCACGTGCGTTCCATAAAAAAAGACGTTCTATTTCTTGCAGAAGCGGATAATCCCGAATTATATGAATGCGGTTTCGACCTTACCTATGATTGGGTTTTTGCGGGACTTGCAAGGCGTATTTCATCGGGATATTTCCAGCTAAAAGATTTGTCCGAATATGTTATTTCCCAGTTTGAATACTTCCCCCAAAACTCAAAAAGATTAATTTTTCTCGAAAATCATGACACGTCCCGCGCGGCGAAAGAAATTTCCGCCGAACTCCTGCCGATTATGCAACTGATTAAATTTTTTACGCCGGGCATCCCGTTAATTTATAACGGTGAAGAAATAGGTTGCAAAAACACCCCGGATTTATTTGATAATGACCCGATAAACTGGGATAATATCAATCCCGATATAGAAGAATTATATAAAAAGATTTCAAAATTCAAGAAGAAATACAACCCTCTGAATTATCATTTTCCTATTAGCTTGGAGGTAAATTATAATCCGCCCTATTTTGTCGTTACACGTATGGATTTAGAGGACAGGGTTTCATTGCTTATTAATATCGAAACCTTTGAAGCGGATATTCTGCATAAAGAGGTATTTACAAAAATCTTGGAGTGATGTAAAAAAACTTTTCTTTGACTATCTTTTCTTTTTAAAACAAGTTATAATATTAAACGCTTCCTTTTGAATAGCGGGAGGATTCAATTGAGGAAATATATTAAGCGTATTGTCGTTCTTTGTATCTTGATTATTGTCTATATTTTAATACGTGCGGTGTGCGATAAAGTTGAAAAAAAGTTTAGTCAACCGAGGGACGTGTATTTTGAGTTGCCTTTTCCCGATAATATTATAGAAAAATATGAAATAAAAGATAAAGAAGTTGTTGAAAAGGTCATCCTTGCGGGCTTTTTTTCCGATTGGAATCCCGAAGACGAGTTTTTTGAAATGGCGCAGGTCGAATCCAATCAATGGCATTATTCTATGCGATTTGAGCCGGGAGACAATCAATATAAATTTGTGGTTTATCTTAAAGGACGGGATTATCCGATTTGGAGCGAGGATAAACACGCGAAAATTCAAGTCCCCGACTCATTTGCGGGAGTTAATTCCGTTATCCGCATACAAACTACCCGAAATTTGGTTTTTATAATTAATATATTATTTTTGGGCGCAATCGCTATTATCATTTTTTATAGTATTCTTGAACCGCTTATCGAAAAGATATTGGTAAAAAAAATCAAGCTAAAATACAAACTTGCTTTCAGCGTTTTGATTATCGGATTGGTTTCCAATATATTTTTTATAGCATACAATTATCTTGAGCAACGTCGTTTTATCGAATTGGGGTTTAAAGACAGTATAAATATTGTGCATAACTTCCTGCTTTCCCGTGGCGTGGATTTTCAAAATATATCCGATGAAAATAACGCATACAGAGCGGAAAGGGAGTTGCGCAATCTATTAAAAAGGTCGATGGCAAGGATTGAACGCACCAAATTTTCCAATATTCAAATCGCCTATACCGATATTGTAATATTCGACTCTAATTTTAACCTGATTTCTCTCGGTACTACCGATAACGGAATCAATATACATACCGACTCTTTCAAGCGTTACGGATTTTCTTCCGTTGAGGAATATGCCCGTTACGGGCTTTTCGGCAACGTTATAAAAAAAGTTAGTCGGGAAAATCCCGAATATCGCGGGATTACGCCGGGAAAAACTCACAACGATTATATGCAACATCACTCAAGAAAAATATTAATCGACCGTTTTTTTCTCGGCAGTAACTGTTTTATCGCCCCGATTATCCATCAGCATAAGCTTGTAGGGTATTACGGAGTCGCCTACACTGTCGAACTTTTCGGGGAAGAATTTCGTCGCGTGCTTGTTTTTAATTTATATCTGATAATAACTACCGCGATACTTTTTGCGTTTCTTCTCGCTAACGTAGGCGAAATTATCACCAAACGTCTCAGGATACTAATAGACTGGACACAGGCAATAATCCGAGGCGATTTTAACGTTGAGAAAACTATCCGTACAAATGACGAAATAGAATCTTTGGCAAACAATTTTGACCTTATGAGACGCTCACTCGGCAGTAATATGTCTAATCTTCGCTTGATGAATTTGGCATCTGCAAGTCTCCCGACAATCACCAATATTGATGATTTATACAACGTGTTTTTAACCTTTATCACCGCTAATTTCGGTTTCGGATATAACCGTGCGGCAATTTTTATCAAAGAATGGGATTTTCTTTTGGGTAAGTACGCCGTAGGACTTCTTGATATTGATGAAGCAACAGAACGCTTCGGTAATATCGATAATTATATAAACCTCAAAATGGATGCCAAATCTTTTATGCAAAATTACAAAAAGTATTTTGAACAGATAGAAACGAGGTTTTTGCGCGCTGTTCGTCAAATATCCGTTCATGAGGAAGCCCCGTGTGTATTTTGGGAAGTATTGGATAAAAACCGTGTTTTATCCGTTAATTCCAATTCTGGCTCGCTATCGGATATTGACAGGGAAATAATCAAAGAGCTTAATTTGGATACATTTACATTACTCCCGATTTTTAAAGGTGATGATAAAATCGGGATACTATTGGTTGATAACCGCTTTAAAACCAAAAATATTACCGAGGAAAACGTTAATCAACTCCAAATACTATTAAATCATTTTGCCGTCAATCTCCAGAATGCTTATATGATAAATAACCTTGAACAAAAGGTATGGGAGCGCGCGGCTGAACTTAAAGAAGAACGAAATAAACTTAAAGAAAGAAATCAAATTATCGAAGCACAACTTCATATTATGCAAACGGAGTTGGTAATGGCAAATCAACTCCAACAACAGTTTATTCCTCAAAAAAGCCCCTCCGATAAAATATATGCGTTCTATAAACCGATGGATATGGTGGGTGGAGATTTTTATGATTTTATCGGTTTTGATGACCCCGACAAAATCGGAATATTTGTCAGCGATGTTTCGGGGCATGGAGTTCCCGCAGCGTTTATTACCTCTATGATAAAAAGCTTTATCCTTCGCGGCGGAAAACATCTGGAAAACCCCGCAGGATTTTTAACTTATCTAAACGAATCTCTTTACAGGCGAACTAACGAAAACTTTATCACTGCTTTTTACTGTATTATAGATTTTAAAACCGGAATAATTCGCTATGCGAATGCCGGACATAACTATCCCTATATCATTGTAGATAACAAAATTACGCAACTGTCTCTAAAACAGCATAGTCCTCCTTTGGCTATTGTCAGCAACAATTATCTTGAAAACAAAAAAAGGATGTTTGTCAACGGAAAAAAAACATTAAAACCTAACTCTAGATTAATTCTATATACGGACGGGCTTACCGAAGCTGTAAATATCAATGAACAAAAAATTGACTTTGAAACCGCCCTTTTAAACGAGATTTTTCTTGATGCCAAAGGGCTTCCGTCAAATGATTTTGTCGATATGGTATTCAGCAGGCTCGTTGATTTTAGAGGCAGCGAAAAGTTTGATGATGATGTTTGTATTATCTGTATTGATATTTGACAAATACCTGCACTAAACTTATAGTATATAGCGAGTTAAGGCAGGTTATAAATTATGAAAAAACTTCGTATATTAATTCTAAGGTTTATCCGTTCATTAAAGAGATACAAATACAAAGTTCCTCCGACTTTTGATGAGGAATTAGACCGCCAATGCAACCGTATCATCTTGCCTGCCGGTATAATTATACTTATTGCGTGGCTCTTTTATATTCCCATAGATTTGGAATTGCACCCCGATGTTCCTTTGATTATAGTTTTGCGTATCGGATTAAGCATAGTCGGGATTATTGCTATCGCATTGCATTTATTGCCTCTGAAAATTAAAGGCAGATATCTGCTGTTTTTAATCGGCGCTTATCTGGTTATTGCAGCAGGAATTATCACCGGATTAACCAAAGCTAATCCGGCATATCTCGGCGGGTATCTTTTTGTTATAATGACGCTTATAATAGGTCCTTTAAAAAAGCGCCATACTTGGTCTGTTCTTCTGATTTCCTTAATTTCATTTTTTGTTATAGGTATTTTGCAGGGTATGAAAATTGACGATTTTCACACGGCTTACGGGATTCGCGACCTTGCATTTACTTCTTTAACTGCCGCCGTCTTTATCTATATTCTGGATAGAATCCGTTACCGCACTTTTTTACAGTCGAAAGCTCTTGATGAGGAACGCTCTAAATTAAAATTGCGAAATTCGCTTATCGAAAAAGAACTTAATATGGCAAGGGCAATTCAACAAAGACTGATACCATCACGTAGCCCGAACAATAAAATCGCCACGTTGTATAAGCCGATGGATATGGTAGGCGGGGATTTCTATGACTTTATATATTTTCGCAACTCGAAAAAAATCGGCATATTTGTCAGCGATGTTTCAGGACACGGTATTCCCGCAGCATTTATTACCTCAATGGTAAAAAGTATGATTCTTCAGGCAGGCGAATTACGTTCCGACCCGGCGGGGTTAATGATGTATCTTAATGACTTTTTAAGCAATCAAACCGAAAATAATTTTATATCGGCATTTTATGGTATTTATGACCCCGAAAACCACGATTTTATATATTGCAACGCAGGACATAACCTTCCGTTTATAATAGATAACGGGAATATTTCTAATCTTAAATGCCCGCACAGAAGTATTCCGCTTTCGGTATTGGATAACGAAACAATGAACAAAGTAGGAAAGGCTTATCAGAACAGTTCAATACGACTAAAATCACCTACAAAACTTATATTATATACGGATGGACTTGTTGAAACCATAAGCTTACATAGTCAAAATTCAATTGCCGATTTTGAAAAGCAGGTGATTAAATCCGCATTTAAACGTCTGTATAAACTTTCCTGTAATGATTTTGTTAATGAACTTTTTGAAGAACTTGTAAAATTTCGCGGAAGCGCCTCTTTTGATGACGATGTATGCCTAATTTGCATGGATATCTAATTTTATAGAAAATAAACTTGAAGGCTAAATTTTTGACAAAATCCGTGCTTTACGTTAAAATCATTAGCATATAAAAGCGCCTATAGCTCAGTTGGATAGAGCGTTGGATTGCGGTTCCAAAGGCCACAGGTTCGACTCCTGTTAGGCGCAAATTCCCGTAGAGCAATCGGGCTTTACGGGCTTTTTTTAACGATTCGGGAGAGGTGCCGGAGTGGTCGAACGGGTCTGACTCGAAATCAGATGTGCCATTTTTTTGGTACCGTGGGTTCGAATCCCACCCTCTCCGAATTTCTTAACCAGTTAATTCCTTATCATACAAAGAATTAAGCCTAATCAAAAACCCCATTTTCTAAAATGATGCCACTTTGCTAAACAAAACTAAAATATTTTCCCTATTTTTAATTTTTTTTACGTTATATATTTAAAGGAAAAATATTTTAATTTTTGGAGGTTTCAAAATGACTAAGAAAAAAGCGACATCTTTTCAGAGGACTGGAGTTCACGGGTTAGTATTGAGGGGAAAAATTTACTATATCCGTAAGTGGATTGATGGAGATTTATATTTTCTCTCCCTAAATACTTCGGATTTTCAACTAGCCACTGAGTTATTTAAGTATTTTCTAAAGGAAAAAATGGAAGCGAAAATAAGAAACGCTAAACCTTGCATGGTATCCCGAAAACGAAAAAAACAACAAAATCAAAGTAGTATAATGGAAGATACCGAAAAGGAAATTGAAAACGAAAAAGAAACTGAAATTGAAAAAGAAAACTTTAAACCGCATATTCCCAAAAAGCATAACCCGAAATTTGAAAAAGAATACAAAGAATTTTTGGAGGTCAAAAAATTAGAGGTTGGTAAAAGACAAATAGGGATATATAAGCAAGTTTTAAATCATATCCTTGAAACAGGTTTACCACCGTTTACCCAAAAAAACATAAATGAAATAATTAAATACTATCAAAAAGAAAAAAATTATCGAAACGATTCGATTAATAAATTTGTAAACGCTATTAAAGCATTTTTGAATTATCTCATTAAACAAGGGAAATTTTCAAGAGATAATTATGAAAAATTAAACTTCATTAAGTTTCAAGGAAAAATAAGAGACACGATAATCACCGAAGCAGATTTAGAAAAAATTCGGCAAGCAATTAAACCCGATACTGATTTTTCTCTATTCATTGATGCTCATTATGAATTTGCTAATCGTCCCGCTGAAACTACAATATTGAAAGTCAAGGATATAGATTTTGAAAAAAAGGAAATAAAAATTTATATGCCGAAAGTAAAAAAAACTAAGACCCTTCCGATTCCCGATACCCTTTTTATAAGACTTGCGAAAAAATGTAAAGGAAAAAATCTCAATGATTATATTTTTGACTTTGCCGAAAATGAGGGAAAATATTCCCGAATTTTTAAAAACCTAAAAGAAAAATTAAAACTAAATCCCGAATATACTTTATATACTTTCCGCCACACCCGAATAACTGAACTCGCCAGAAAAACCAATGTTGATTTAAAAATTTTAAAATCTTACGGCGGGTGGTCGGATTTAGAAATGTTGAAATTCTATGACAACCGAAATACTGACGACATTCGGCATAAGGTTTACGGAAAAACGGAAAATTAGATTTTTCTAAACTTTCTTTTTTCAATGCCGTTTTCGTTAGCTTCGAGATAGCACTCTAATACTTCCCGCTTGTGTGAAAACGGATTATAAGAAATATGTAGAAAATCAATCTTGTCATCGTAGTATTTTATAAGCTGATTGAAATTTTTTCTTTCCCGTAAAAATTCCAAAAGCCTTTCATTATTTCCGCTGGTAATATCCGCAGCCATTCCATACAGATGCTCACTATTCGAGGACCCCCCCGCCATCTGATTGACTTTTTGACTTCGATACCCGCTAAGAATAGTAATAGGTTGGCGGATATAATCCCGTGCGGGCTGAAGTAATATAAAGCAAAGATTATGCATATTCTTAAAAATTTGGTATTCTAAAAAAAACTGTTCAGGAATTGGAATACTTTGCATTTTCCCGTATCGCAAAAATTCCGATAATCTAAAATTTTCCGTAAGTTGAATATCAACCATCTTTTTTACCTCCGCTTTTAATTTCTAACCCATTCGCTTTTAGAGAAATATTTTTTAAATCAAGTGTCCCTTCAAAAAATTCAAAGACAATAAACCCGCCGAAAAAAAGAATAATAAAAGTGTTGTCATCTATTATAGAAAATATTTTCAAAAATAAAGAAGTAAGCATCACAAAAAGAGAAATTAGAAATTTTCTTGATAAGAACTTTTTCATATTTATTTCCCTCCGAAAAAACTAAAAATATTTTGAATTAGCTGAAAAACAAAATAGCAAGAAATAATAATACCCAAAACAGAGGATAAATATTCCCGCTTATTTTTCCCTGAATTTTGGAGATTATTTATATTCGTTTCCTGATTATTCGTTTTCAGTTCAAGGGTTAAAATTCTTTCTCCGAGTGAAATAATTTGCTTTTGGTATTCGTCTAATTTTGAAATAATTTTGTTTTCTAATTTTTCTAATGCCTGAAAAAAATCCTTGTTCTCCATTGTCTTTATTCTCCTTTTTCTAATTTTTCTAAATTTTCTATTTGGCTTTTGTAGTAGTTTTGAAAATCTATTAATATTCCCCGCCATTTTTCTAAGTTGACTTTTTTTTCAAAAAATAAGCTATGTATCAAGTTTTGACATTTTTCTAATTTGGCTTCCAAAGTGGCTTTAGTCTCCGTGAAATTCTGTTGCTCTATCTCCTTCCATGTCATGTCTCTTTCGGTTATTGTCTTTTCCCATTTCCCTGAAATTGGATTAAAATTAAATTCCGTTTCAACCCATCGCATTTTAACCATCCATTCCCATTCTCCATATTCTTGCCGTGATATTATAAAACCTTATGCAGGAATTTCCCGTTGATAAATACAATCTATATATACATTTAAGAGGATTGCACATGGTAAAACTCCCTACCGCTGTTCGGTTTACCGTCCCTAAATGCGAGCCTGGTGTTTGATGCGTCATTCCTATTTGGAATGTTCCAAATCCATAGCAATTATTCCCCGTTGTTACCCGAAACCGCATTATCTCCCCTTTTAAAATAAAAGTGCGCTGATTCCAAGATTCTCCCCCCCATGTAGTTGCTGGGAAAATATGCCATCTGTCCCCGCATTGATGAGTTATCGCTGTGCTTGTCCCCGTAGCGTATATGAAATGACTCTGATAATCTGTTTCTGCGGTTGTGAAAGTTCCTCTCATTGTAAGAGTGTGGGAACAACATTGGATATTTATATTCCCCGAAACCACAAAACGGATATATTCATCGTGGCATCCGATTTGTCCACATTTGAAATTTATCGCAAAAGTCGGAGAACCAACTAATTCATTATCCATTCTCCCGATTATTAGACTATTTTCAATTAGTGAAAATTCATCGCCTTCTTTGTATGCCTTTTTCCCGTTAATGTAAAATTCTCGATTAATTCCGTCAAGCTCCGCCTCGTTCCGATAACTTGTGTTTCCCGTATGCGAACGAAATGTAATTCTACCATTCCCACAATTTCGGTTAAAAAATAAAGTTAAATTATCGTTGCATATTGAAATTGAATGATTGACTACTGAATTTCCGCCGATGCGTAATTCCCCACTCCTCCCCGATGCATTCGGTAGAAAAATTCCTGAACTAGCGCAAAGAACCCCCGTCATCGTGTCTCCGTTTTTCTGAACACTTTCCCCAAAAAGACTATCGGTATATTGCTTATTAGCAATATCCAAATTATCCGAAGGATTACATACCCTCGCTCTGCCGTTCCCATCCCGTAAAATAATTCTGCTTGGCGTTGCCAAATAAGTGGAACAATGAACAAGATGGCACCCGATATGACTATTAATATTATAATTCGTCCATGTTAAATCCGTGCAGCTGGCTTTTAAAATTAATCCGTCATCAACATAAGCCTTGTTGGCTATATTCAGCGCCACCGATGGAGAACAAATATTAGCTTTCCCTTCACTATCCCGTAATATTATTCTTTCGGGATTGGCTTCTGAAGTTGCGCCGTGAGCATTAAAATCGTTTATATGGGTTTCAAAAATTTCTTGGGTTGTATAATTTGCGGGGGGTTGCCCGCCAAATAGCTCGGCATTCCCCGCTATCGTTGCGTAATCCGCTGTCTCTGCGTGGTTTACATTTATTTCCCCTTGATGAGCATATAATATCTTTTCAACCTGCTTGATTTGAATATTGTTTAGTCTGTCCATTTTTCTAAAACCCTTCTAAAAAAATTCCGTCTTTTATCCCTTCTTTAAAAAATATCTCAAACTCTATCCCATTCCTGAAATTTCCCGAAACTTCCCACATATCCCTAATTTGCCTTCCTTCTGTTTCCGTTTCATTCTGTATTATTTTTTCTATTGCAGCAAGACTATAAACCCGCCTTACCCATCCCCTCTTGGCTTCCGCTATTTTGAATTTTATAGAAAATTCTTGATTTTCCGCTTCTGCGTTGGTTAAAAAATATCTAAAGTTTTCGGCTTCTATATATAGCTCATCTATTCCCTCTATCTCATCGCCGTCAATTTTAAATAAACAAAATGACTGAAAAACGGGATTAAAAATATATACCTTTCCGCTATCGGTTTCTATTATTATATTTCCCTTGTGTTTTTTGGCGTTTGTAATTTTCTCTAAACTCGGAAAACTAATAGTCTCTAATTTTTCATTATAAGCAAAACGCAAATTATTCCCTAAAACTTCAAAGTAATTTACCCCATCTATCAAATTTCCAAAGTCATTTTGAGGTAATTTTTGAAGTAGGAAAGTTGATTTATCATATCCGTAAAGTGCATATTTATCCCCATTCTCTAAAATGATTAATAAAAATTGATTTACATTTTCAAGCGTCTTAACCTTATTCGGCATTATAAAATAATGCTCTCTGATATTTAGAATATTATTGACTTGGATTATAGAGGGATGGGATGCTTCAGTATAGATTTTCAAATTATAATATGAAGTTAAATTCTCTATTGCGTTTATTTTTTCTTTCTCTTCAAAAAATATGCTGTCTAATAATTTCTTATTGCTATCAAAACTGTAAACTCCCCGTAAACCGAAGTCGTTTTCACCGCTTCCGTAAATCTGAAATTTCCCGAAATTGCCTAAATACAGATTAGAAGTTATATATCCGCCGTCATCGGAAATAATATAATTAACTTTATTTTTATCCTGCTTCATTTTTTTTCCGTCATTCGATGCGTGGCTATTCGGAATACCCACCGAAGCTATCATATTAGCCTTGAGATTTTCAAGTGAAATAGTTTTTATTGTTTTTTTCGTGAATGGGATTTCATCACCGCTTTGGATTATAATTTCATCGCCTTGACGTTTTATTATATTTTCTTGTATTATATAGACTTGCGCCGTTTTCAAGGCATTATTAATCCCGATAAACTTATTTTTCCCTATCTCTATCATTCCCCATCGAAAATTATATGACGTGTCTTTCTCTATCGGCGTTGCATTATCAAACCCAAAAATATTACTTAAATCTCGTCTATATAATTTCTCCTCGTTAGATATAACATATTTTTCCGAAACCTCCCAAATATTAAACGGCAAGGTAGTAAGTTGGTCAACCTGAACCGCAAAAGTGGACTTATCTGTCCTGATACGATACCCGCCTGGTGTTGTGCCAAAAGACGTATAACAAAAAGCATAGTAATAGTTTTCGTCCTCCGATGATACCCAAAAATGAGAATAGTTTTTGCCGTCCCCACCAATATAATTATCGAAGCCTGAAATTATATTATCGGGATTTATAATTTCTGGGCTTCCGCTTTCCTTAATTTTGAAAAACGTATTTTTAGCTCTCCCGTTCGGTGAAACTGTGCGATATAATATAATATACCGATGCTCTCCTATTTGGATTATTTGCCTTCCAATTCTAAACCTTGTTGTAGTTGTTATCGTTTTCGCCTCTTGATATATCTCGTCTATCGTTCCGTCAATATTGATTTTCCCCAAACTCCAATAGTCTTGGCTACTTTCCCGCCAATTCTGCACTGCATACCCCGTCTTTGTTTTTTCATCGAAAACGCTCATTAACGGAATTGTTATATTATTCATTATTATATTTAAGTGTCCATTGAAATACTCGTCTTGTTTTGAGACTGTATAAACCCCCCTGTATATATCAAGCTCACTTTTCAATCGAAAACTATCCCCGTTGGATTTCCTAATTAATATCTCGCCGTCTGACATTACCATCGGCGATGCATTCGAGGCTATCACCTTCCCCCCGTCATCTATTATATTATCCCCGCTTTGAAAAAAATCTTTCCCCTCAAAAGAAAATATATAATTTTTCGCCTTTGCTCGATAATCCATCTTTCGGATTACATTCTTATCATTGATTGAGTTTACTAATTCAATTTGAATTTCATCGGATAGTAAATTAGTCTTTAGCTTTTTTAAATCTAATTTTATATTTTTCATCTGTCTATACTCCAATTTTTTTGAGCTTCTTTATATAATCTGTCTAACTCCCTCAAGGCGTCTTGTTCTTTCTTATATTCATTCCGAAGATTCTCAATTTCCTTATTAATCTTTTTTTTCACCGTTGCGCTTTGGCTTGAGTTTTTAACTTTTATTTTGTGTCTTAAATCACGTTTAACGCTTCCTATTCGCTTGGTTATTTCCCCTCTGCTTCTATAATATGAACGCCGTAAATCGTAGGAAAAATCGCTTGATATTATTAAATCAGTCATCTTTTTTCCCGCCGATAGTTTCGGACTTCGGGATAATTCTCCGAATACCGATAAGCTGTCTCGTGTGCCGAATTTGTCCCCTGGGTTTGCTTTATTAATTGCATTTAATAAAGAAAAATTTGCTAAAACGTGGGCTAATCTTTTCGGCATTCTTATGCCTAAATATGTTCTTGTCTCGGCTTCCCTTCCGATAGCTTCATTAAAATCTATCCTTCTGCCTGTTTCAATATCATAGTTAATTGCTTGGCTTATTACCTCCTTCAATAACGGATTTGCTCGTTGCATTATAAATCTAGTTGTTGCTTCAATCGGATTTTCGGCGATTGCCAAAACCTCGCCTAACTCAAGGAAGTCTAAGGGACCTACCATTGTTATATATTTTACTCTGCCTTCGGGACTGACGTCATAGGCTATCTTAGACGTCTGACGGATTCTATCGTCTTGCAAACTTAGGTCGTGTTTTGGTAATGAGCCTTCGATTACGTTCTTAATATTGTAGTATCTTTTCATCTTATACGGGTGGGTTAAAACATTCTTAACGCTATTCGGTATGTTATATTTAGTGAAAGAATAAAACGGAAAAACAACTCTCATCACTTTTTGCTCAAATTGTGTTAAATTAGCTGGGTCGAAATTATATAAATATCGTTTTACGGATTGTTGTGCAGTCTGTATATTTCCCGTCTCCTCAAGTTTGGATAAAAAATGCGCCATCCTCGTGTTATCCTCCATGTATGAACCAAACTCAAAACCTTTCTGAACTGGTTTAGCTGATGCTAATTTCTGCGGGATATTCTTTTTCTGTATTCTTTTTATCTGCGCTAAGTTAAAATCTTTCCCATATTTTCCCCCCGTGATTCCTAACTCCTTGAGTTTTTTCAAGTCAACGGGGACTAACCCGCCTGGTGTTCTTATCGCTATCCTTTTTCCGTTTTGAATATCGAAGGCTGTCTTATAGAATTTATTTTTTACCCCCGCCACGTGATTATTAAAAAGATTAGTAAAAACGTTATTAAAATGATATTTCGGACGAAGGCTAAGATTCCACCCTTTCCATACATTTGTCCAGTCCACAAGCCGATTATATAAAGTATCAAGAAATTTTATATCCTTGCTCGATAACTCCAATAAATCACTGACCTTATTAAAAATTTCTTTCGGCATATATTTTTTTTTGTTGCCAGTCAAAATCGGATGTATAACTTCTATATATCCTTTCTTTTGGGTATCAATCAATGAATATTGGACTTTATTTTGAACGTTGTATATTAAATTTTTTCTTAATACTTCACTTTGTTTCCTTGCAAGAATTTCGGGAATGTCGTTAATGAGTTTTGCTCTCTCTCCACTTCGATTGAGTGTATTATTAATCTCCCTGATTGTCATGTCTAGCACGTTATCACCTCTGCGCTTTTCCTTAATTGGGTTTAAAACAGTTGATACTATTTCTTTATTTTTGATTAGTTCGGGATTATCAACAATTCGAGGGACGTAATTACTCGTCTTTTTTAGATTTTTGTTCCATGTTTTTTCAATTCTGTAAATTCTATCTAATTCTCTTTCAAAGTATCTTGCAATTCTTTGCTGGTCTCTTGGAAGTTTTTCAATCCTTCCAGTCTCTATTGCTTCTATTATACCAGTGTTGATTTTTCGGTAATTCTGCTTAACGTTTCCTTTCTGCCTTCTCGCCATTTTTCTTAAAGAATTTTCAAGCCTTCGGTGGTCGTGGTCTATTATTGTCGCCGCAATATTATGGCTTTGCCTTGCGCCTGATATGGTGTCGGCTTTCCCTATCGTTTCAACCTGAAGTATCGGGCTTCGGCTTCTGTCGGCTTGGGTTATCTGTCTTAGTCTTTCTGCTGTCTCTTTCGTGTGTTTAGTTGATTTTAGCGGACTGTCGTCCGATATGAATTTCTTAGAAAATCCTGGCGCAATATCCTGCGTTTTCTGCTTGAGCTTCTCCCCCGCCTTAATCTTTTTCTCGATAGTATCAAATTTTTTTAACCCCCCTGCTAATTTCTTTTGAAGTTTTAACGGCTGTTTCTGATATTTATTAAGCATTGTCTTTGCGTCTATTAATGAATTAATAACCTGCGTTTTCTGTTTCGCTGTGGAGTATGCAATTTTCCCTTTCTGTATGCCGTCAATAGTCTTATCAATATTTGATATTGCTTTACCAATTTTTGCGGTGTCTGATAAATCCGATGGCTTTCCCGCAATTTTCAAGGCTTTTATTGTTTTTGCCACCTGTGGGGCTTTAGATACTTTCCCTCCTAATTTCATAGCGAATGAAACTAAGGTAATTGGGTCTAAGAAAATATCCGCTAACCCCCCGACAACCACATCCAACATGTCTGATTTTTCATTACCTCTAATGTCCCTAAGGAGTTTGGAGTATGAGTGCCTGTGCCAGGGGTTGGCTTCCTCACCTTGTATAGCTCTATCTACAAGATAGCTCGTTGTTTGGGTAGGAACATTGATATAATATAATACTCTTTCTATGGGCGATAACTCTTGTTTCATTTTGTGTTGCCATACCTCAAACTTTGAGGCGTCTCCCCCGTCTCCTTTGAATGAGCCTAATAAGGCTTGCTCTTTCGGAAGCGTTGCTATTGACGCAGTCTTAACCAACTCTGGGTCTATCGTTTCCTGCATTTCTTTCGGTGGAATTGATTGCATTATCTCAAGCATGATTTTCCTATATTCGGGGTCTTTAAATGCTTTGTCTTTATCGTATATTTGATTAATCTGCTCGTGAGTTAATTCTAAGAATGGTCTATATTCGGGATAGTTTTCATATATTTTTTTAGTCCTTTCATTCCTAAAAATTCTCGGTGAAATTTCTTGTGTCATTTTTTCCCGAAATTCAAAATCGGTATCTAATTTTTCTAATGTGTTTTTGATTTCCGTTTTAGCTTCTTTAGCCAAATTTTCATTTGATAGAATATAATCTATTGCCTGGCTTTCCCTAAATCCTTCTATATACTTAGCATATTTTTCGGAATTTATCTTGTATTTTTCTTTAAGAAATTTTTGCTTGAGCCCGTCAATTTCGGGTAAAAATTGCATTATTTACCTCCGCTTTTTCTAATTCAAAAGCCAGTCCATGACCCTCTGTTTACTCGCCTGTTGGATTCTCCCTTGATTATCCTTGACGGCGGGTTGCCCGAATAGATTTAAAGACGGGTTTACAACTTTGTAGTTTTCTGGTCTGGCTTCGTGAATACTTCCTCTCCTTAGCTTTGGTCTTTCGGTGGGTTGGAATGCTAAGTTATTTAATCTTATTAATTCGTTTGACACGTTTTCAACTAAATGGTTTTCAAAAAGAGAGGTATCAAACCCGTATTCTTTCAGTTCGGAAAAATTATTTTTCGCTTGATTAATAAACCGCCTTGCTTCGGTTGGATTTGAAAATCTAATGTCATCGGGCATAGATAATACATTTTGAACTTTCCCGAAAAAGTCGGGGTTTTCCTTCCGTAATGCTACGCCGTATTCTTTCACTGCGTCTGACATTGCTTTTTTTCTTGCCTCTTCCTCATTGAGAAATTGCCTGTCCATGTAATATTGTCGCTGATTCCTATAAACTCCCATCATACGGGTAACTAGGTCGGCGGTTTTATCGTTTTTCTCTCTGCCTGATTTCTCGGCATTCTGCTGCATAAGCATTCGATTCCTCGCCTCAATTTCCGCTAATGTATATTGATGACGTGAAAAATCTCTTTCACTGCCTAAGTCATGTCCTAACATTAATTTTTCTAAAGCCTGCTCGTAGGCTTGTTGATTTTTCATTAATTCCCATTCTGCTTGCCTTTCCGCTTGGTCTTTCGCCTGCTTTACGGCTAATCCCCGTAATACGCCTTCCCCTGCGGTGTTTAATATATTGCTAAGCATTTTTCGATTTGCCATTTTTAAAACTCCTTTCTATTATATTACAATACATAAGGCAAGATTTGAGCACCAATTTTTATAAAATCCTCTATCCCGCTTTTCCCGTCTAACTGTTGCTTTTGAAGCATTAGATTTAATTGATTTTGTAAATCGGCTGTCTGCTGTTGGGAAAGATTATATTTTTGCCCTAACTGATTTAATGCTCGTTGCATTGCCAAATTTTGAAGCCGAATATCTAAATCCGATTGACTTTCTTGCTTTGCTTCCGTTGCTTTTTTCAACTGCTCGTCTTTGATTGAACTGTCTAAAGTTCCCCGTTGGGCATTTGATAATAATATATTTCTCTGTAAGTCTTTGTATTCATCGTCTAATTTTCTTTGCTGTCTTTCTGCGGTTTTCCCTAAATGCTTTTCAATCATCTTATTTGGGTCGGTTTCAAAATCTCGATATAATTGGTCTAATGCTTTCTGATATTCCTTTGTGTTTTGGGTTATATTTTTTTCAAGTTCTGAAATTGTATCATCTATCTTTTTTGACGTTCTTTTTTGTTCTCCCCCCGTAAACCAATCCCATGCGGAATTTTCTCCGAAAAGCCAATCGCTTGCTTTCTTGAAAGCCGATTGTTCTCCGAAAAGCCAATCGCCTATATTGTTTGCCATCTTACTTGCCTCCTTTGCGGTTTTTAATAAATATTTTCTGTGTTTCGTTTAAGTATAAATTCTGATAAAATAAAGACTTCTGTAAATCTCCCTCTTTAAGTAAATTATTCCAAACAATAAATAAAGCTATTGTGTTTTTCGCCTGTTCTCCGTCAATGTGTATATATTCATCGCTTTCATTTTTTTCATTATCCCGAATGTAAAAATCCATAAGAATATTAAAATCACTTTCAATATATGTAATACCATACTCATCATATATCCGAACCCTCTGCCTCATATCGGGTCTGTTCCGATTACTGTCTTTTTCTCTATACGCTTTCAACTTTAGAAAATTTTCGGGTAATTCTTGACGTGTTGATATTAATTCTATTGTATCGGTGGAGCAAAATGTTTTCTCCTGAAAATCTAAGACTCCTAAATCGGCTAAAAATTTATACTCGTTTTCACTCCAAAAACTAAAACTTGGGTCGTTTAATAGATTCTGCGCTTGCTCTATTATATCGCTTTGGGGTATCATTTAATATCCTCCTTTTTAAAATTCCTAAGGTGGAACAGTATGCCCCACCTTAGGCAATGGAAAAAATAATTTATTGGAGGTTTATTTTAGCCTGCTGGCGTGGCGTCTAACCTAAAGTTCATGCGTCTGTTATTGGTTATTAACGCTCCGCCAAAATCAATATTAGCTATATAAGTGTTAGCCAAAGTTTCACTAACCCGAAAATCCGAAACGCTGAAATTAAAGTCTTTGATAACTTTAAGTTTCGTGTAAGCTGTGTTCAAGCCGTAAACAACTCTTGCACCTACCAAATTAGATAACACAACGGGAATTCCGTTAAATTCAAAGTTCACAAAACCAAGCCTTGCAAGGTAATCATTGTTCCTTACTATTCCCTTGAGATTGGATGCATAAAGTAAGAGATTAAAAATCTCGCTTCCCGCAATTATAATTTTCACCCTATCGCTACCATTGGAAGTCTTGTTAATCAGATTATTCAATTTCTGTTCTAATACGGTTGTATTAGTTTCTACTACGTCCTCCCCTGAAGTATATGTAACCTTGCTCATTAATGCAAAATCGGTATATCCCGTGTTGACGTCAACTTCAGCCTTCCAATACGTGTCGGTAGTGGGGTCGATACCTCCGACCGTTCCCGATGCTTTAATTAAGTCCTCAAGAGAAACGAACCCGTTTTCCGTATCAGTATATATACCTGTTGAAACTACTTGTTTGAGGTCGTTAATAGCCATTTTGATAGCTTCATCAACGCCGTTAACTACTGCCTCTTTGGACTTCCAACTATTCCAAGTGGGAATAGGAATAACTATATCCGATTGCGCAAATACAGGTTGGTATATTGCACTTTTCATCGTGTCCGATGCTTCATATTCCTTAGTTTCACCAGGAACGTAGAACTCTGAATTATACGCCTTCGCTTTAATCGGCATTGATATAGGGGCAGAGGTGTCAACCTCCGCTATCCCATCATTCTCTTTCAAAAACGCTAACAAGGGGTCGCTCGTGTATATATTATCTCCTATCGCTTTTCCATAGTTAGCCTTAACTAATGCCGATACTTCTGTAATATTATATGCCATTTTTCTTTACTCCTTTCTTTTTTTTTTACTTTAAATTTTTCAACAATTTTTCTTTCGCCTCATTGAGAGACAATTCGGTTTTAACCTCATTCCGATTTTTAACATAATCAAGTAAATTTTCATCATCGGTTATCTGCTCTTGACTTTGTTTAGTTTTAGTTTTCTGAAATGCTATTAATTCGCCTGCTGTTGCTACGTCAATATTTTTCTGTTTTGCAGTTTCTAAAACTTTCACAATGTCATCATCGGTAAAATCATACTCTTTCCGTAGGTTTTCTAACTCTCGCTTGATTTCGATAATAGCCTTATCGACTTCAAGGCTTGTTTCTTTCTCCGCCAATTTCTCTTTGAGTTTTTTAATTTTTTCCGCAGTCTTTAAATCCTGTTGCGCTTCAACGGGATTTTCCTCTGCTTCTGCTTCTCCTTCCGCTTCTGTTTCCCTTTCTCCTTCCTCTGCTTCCGTTTCCGTCTCCGTATCATCGGCAAGGATATTAAGGAGGTCTCTTAATGCTTCGATTTCCTCATCTTTCATTCGGAGGGCTTTTTCAAATTCGCTTTCCTCTGTCTCCTCTGTTTCTCTTTCCTCTGTCTCTGTTTCCTCGCTTTCATCTAAGGCTTCTAATTCCTCCGACTTTTCGTCTAAATTTTTTTCTAAATCCTGTTCCAAATTTTCAACGGGATTTTTTTCTTTTTCCATATTTAAACTCCTTCTTTTTTTTCTACTCATTCCATCTCCTCCATCTCTTGGGTATCATCTCCTACTTCTCCACCTTCTCCCGATGGTATGGGTATCCCTGCTTGCTGTGCCATCATCGCCATCATATTTTGAGCTTCCGCCTGATTCTGCTGATGTTCTATCTTTTCGCTAATCTTTTCGGAGGATTCGGGAACAATGTCGTTTATCATGCTCATGAGTATTGCTCTTTTCGTCTCGCCGTCTAATATCTCTCCGAATTGATGAAGAATAGTAAACCTCTGTTGTGGTGTTAAACTACTATGACTGACGGCATGGGTTTCAATTTCGTAGTCCTTCAAATTTTCAAAATTAATCTTGTATTTCGTTTTTTCGTCATTGTCGTAAATATCTATCTCTTTAATAGAATTTTTGCAGATTGAAATTAATTTATAACTTAAATCTTTTAGAAAATATTCTAATTTTCTCTGCTTCTTTCGTATCTGACTATTAGCCGACTCCTGTAATTGAGCTATTGCGCTACCTGATAGACTTCGGGAAGTATGCCCTAACGTTAATTCACTAATCCCCGTAAGTTCGATAAACTCCCTTTTTATCTCATTAATTTGAGCTAAAATATGTTGTGTTGCAATTTGCCTTTCGGCTGAAAAAAGAGGTCTAACGCTATTCATATCATTGACTCTTATTGCCTGTCCTGGAGTTAGCTCGTCAAGTTCCCAATCCTCTACATCTGCATAATTAGATATTAATAGTGGTGGGTTTACTGTCATTGCAATATTGAAACTTAAATCTGTTCTTAATTTATTAATTTCTTTCTGTAGAGGGATAAGGTCATCTATAAGCGGATACCCATATAGATTTTTTTCTTTGTCAATTGGCTCAAAATCCAATATGCAAAACGGGATTACCTTATTTTTATTTCCCTCTTTTTTCAATTTTTCATCTTTTAAATCTATTTCAACAATTTCATCGTTGCTCCAAAACTTGTAATGAGCATCTCCAATTTTTTCTATAACCTCTTTCCCTGAAGTTCGATAAATAGAAAATGGGTTTATTCTTTTCGTTTTCAATTTCCCGTCTTTAATAAGAAATTTTAAAACTCCATAATTAAACAAAATCCCATCAAAAATAGATAGCTCTAAACTATTATAAATATGATTTGAATATTGACGCTCTATCCATCGGTTAATTAGTTTCACTTCGTCAAGTAATTCAGTATCGTAGGAAATTAATCTAATACTTGGTCGATGGTCTAATATTGCCTGCGTTGTATTGTCCACATATTTTTTTATCAGATTTATTTTTCGTAGTGGCTTTGAACTTTCAATAAATCCCCACTGCTCGCCGTAATAGAACTCTTGGCTTTGTTTCCATTTCTTTTCTATCTCTTTGCGGTCTATTTCTAAGGCTTCTATAAGCTCTTTATATTCTTGAAATTTCAATGCTTACCCTCCATTAATACTTATTGTATTCTATCTTTTTCGTTTTCTTTTCCGTCTCCCTTGTATGGATTTTTAGTTTGACTTTTTCAAACTCAATATCTATTTTCTCTATCTCTCTTTGCTGATGCTCAATCTTTTTGCTTAGATTTAGAAAACATAGTAAACCAATTATATAACTTCCAAAAGAGAATAATAAAACTATTGTCAATAAGACAGGATTTCCCATATTTTCAACCTCCAATTAATATTTATTGTATTCGTTTAATTTCTTTTTTCTATATATATTAAACTTAGTTTTTTTCTGTTTTTTGGTAATTTTTAATAATATTTTTTTCAAATTATAGAGGATAAACCAAACTGACATTATCCCATCATTGTTGGCTCGCTCCAATATCCCATAATTCTGATACTCCCTGATTATACTTTCAACGCCTACATTATCCTTTAAGAAAAAAATCTGATGCTCATTAAAATATTTTGAAGACGCTAATAAACCTGCGTCGATGTCGTTTTTGTTTTTTCCCGTTATATGTTCTATAATGTCAATATATATATTGCCTTGCTTCTCCCTTATCATTCTGATTAGCTCTTTTTGAAATGCATTTGTTTCAATAACCCATAATAGATTTGGGTTTTCCCGTGTCTCGGTTATAATATAATCTCTTAGTTCGGTGAAAGAAAACTGCGTATATTGAGCATCGCTAATTATTACCTTACTATTCTCTGTTATTGTTGCGGTGGTTATTACTGTTCCTTTTCTGCCTATTCCTGATAAGTCTATTGATTTTACCGTCTTTTGGCTTTTGCTGTTTTCTATTATTTCCGTTAAGTCTCTTTCAGATTTGATAAGGTTTTTAATATTCCCGAATGGGTTAATCTTTTCGGAGGATTCTGGCTGAAGCTGATAAGCTATTCTAAAAAATCTTGGTCTGTTTTTCTGAATTTCTTGCCAATGGCTTTTGGGAAAATAATCCCATCGGGGTAGTATTTCTTGACTTTGTTTACCGTCTATAATTTTAATCATTTCATAGTTTTCTAAGTTATCGCATAGCGATATTTTCAAAGTGTAAAATCTGCTGTCATTTATCAAATGGGATATATTCCCATTCTCAACATACTGCGTTCCTATATGGATTACTTTGCCGTTTCTGTCAAGCCGTGTCATTAGCTTGGAGTGGAGTATCTCATCAATCTTTTTCCCTGTCGATGGATTTACAAAGCAACTGTCAATCGTTTCTAATGCGTCATCAAGTATTAGTAGGTCTGTTCGGACTCCTGTGCTTTTTGAGGTTATCCCGAAGCCTTGCAAAGTAATATCCTTCGTTCGGCTTCTGCGGTCGACTAATAAGGAATGCTCATTAGCTTTCTTTATTTTCAATTCTGGGTATTGTTGATTTTCATAATCAATATAATACCTTAGGTAGTTAGTGATACTTACTACACGCTTGCTTGCGCTGTCGTCATTTTCGCAGACTAACATAATTCTGATATTTCTGTTTTGGATAATTTCATAACATATTCTCATTATTATTTGTTCGGTTTTGCCGTGTCCCTGTGAAACTAATATATTCGCATACTTATCGTTTAGGAAACAATAATCAATAAACTCTTGGATTTCGCTATGTATGGAATGCGCTTGGACTATTTTACCGCCACTATCTCTAAGCAAAAACTTCGCAAGATTATTAGCGTTGGTTTCTTGCTTGAATAAGTTATATCTCATTACCTCTAATGAGGTCTCTATCTGCTGCAGTATCCCTAACTCTGAATATCTATCATTCTCCATATATTATATTCTCCTTATCATTTTCCTATGGGTATCAAACTTGGGTATCAAACTTGGGCATCATATTATTTTCCTCTAATATATTAAACTGATTTTCCCGATATTTTCCTGATATTTTTGCGATTTAATTCTCTTAATACGGGGGGGGGAAATTCTATAATACGCAATACTTCTATGAAACGTTATACCAAATCTGATACCCACAAGGGGGAAGGGAAAGGCGGGGAGATTTTCCCTCTGACGAGGGAAAAGGTGATGGGGTGTCGAGATAGCGGGTGTGGTTGCGTGGGGTGGCGTGATGGGTGGCGTGTGGTGGGAATGCTGATGCTCAATGCTGATGCTCAATGCTGATGCTCAATGGGTGGGGTTTAATTGTAAACCTTTTTTTTATATTGGTGAACATTTATAAGGTGCTTACTTTTTACACACTTGTTATTAAATATAAAGTTTAACTTACAGTATTTTAATTTTTCCTTGAGCATCATATTTTAATTTCCCCTTGAGCATCAGCGTTTAATTTTTCCTTGAGCATCATATTCTAATTTCCTTGAGCATCAGCGTTTAATTTTTCCTTGAGCATCATATTCTAATTTCCTTGAGCATCATATTCTAATTTCCTTGAGCATCATATTTTAATTTTCCCTGTCGATGGTAATAGTTTCCTTTTCTCTTTGTTTTAGATTTTCTAATTTTTCTATGTATTGATTTTCTAATTTCTCTAATAGTTCTTTTATTTCTTCTTTTGACATATTTAATATTACTTGCCGATTATCCTGTATTTGCCTATCCGTATTCAAACTCCAATTATCCCTTAATCGTCGTTCTAATAACCAAGCAAGGTTAGTCCATTGATGTTGAATGCTTTGTTTGCTTTTAATTTCCCGTATTAGAGAAAGTTCCCATTCACTTAATGCTCTATGAAATTGAAAAAATAATTGACTTTCAATACTATTAATCCCATCGGTGGCGTCTTTTTCTCCCGCCTCTAACCAATAGAACAAGGTGCGGGGTTGTATATATACCATATAGGCAGTGGATTTTATGGGAAGTCCCTCCCGAATATATCCGCAAATTTTTTCTAATATTTCTTGATTGAGTTTTTTTTGGTTCATTTATTTTCCCTCCGTTTTGGGGATAGTAATGTCCACTGATTTAATTCTGTTTTTTTCTATAAAGTCTCTATCAATTTCTATTATTATATTTTTGAGGTAAGGGGGTGAATAGGATTTTATTTTTTCTTTTTCTAAAACTTCCCTCAATGACGGAATATGAATTAATGTAATTTGCCATTCAATTTCCATTTCATATATAAATACTAAATAATCAACACCTGAAAAAGTAGATAGATAATATTTATTTCGAGGGGTGTAGAAAGTGGAATCCCATTCTTGGGATAATACGGAATGCGAAATATTTATATTATTTACCGCAGTTTCCTTAACATCTATTTCAATCACAAATTTTTCTTTTTCGTTTACAAATTTTAAATCTAAAATTTTTTGATAGTTATTTTTTCTAACCACAATATCAGCGTGGAATTTTGCATTTATTAACGGATGGGAAACTTCGGAAAATGAATAAGTATATTTATTATTGTTTTGCGTTTTAAGAAATTCCGAAAAATCTTTTAAAAATCTTTTTTGTTTTTCATTAGTTTGATTAATTAATTTTTTGTAATCACTATCAAAATAATTTTCAATATTCATATTAAACCTCCAAAAATTCAATATTAATTTCCTTTCTTTTTTTTTCATTAACTTTTTTTCTAAGGTAGTATGCTTCTTTCCTAAGCAGATAAGCAATATAAGTCGATGGGTTATTTTGATATTTTTCGGGAATTTTTAATTTCTTTTGAAAAATGTAAATCCAAAAATTCTGAATAAAGTCTTCAATTTCTCCGATGGGAACTAACCGCATTGAGTAAGTGAGCTTCATTATTAGATTATGGAAGTCTTGAATAATTTGAGCATCAGCCTTGCGTTTATTAATTTTTTCTATATCTTGCATAGTAATATTAATTTTTTTTCTGATGCTCATTTCAAATATTCCCTTAGATATTTTTGAATTTTCTTAACGTGATAGTATGAAAATCCCGAAATTTCGGCTATCTTTTCTAAACTTAGTTTATTTGAAAAAAGATAAATTAAATATCGAATTACCCATTTTTCGCCCTTGTAATTTTCAATCGCTTTTTCTAAATCGTGTCTAATTTCTGCCCTTACTAATTCTTTAGATTCGTTTTTCATTTTCAATATACCTCCAAATTAATTTAATAAACATTCTTTTTTTTTAGGAAAAAAGTGTTTTTTTTTTAAAAAAAATATTTTATTTTTTAATAATTTTTTCTTGCCTCCTCCTCTTCTTTTATTTTTTTCTGTAATTCGGGGTCGATTGACACTTGGAATGCCTGAAATAATTCTTTATATTGTTTTTGTAATTGGCTTTTTTCTTTTAATCTTTCTTGTTGTTTTTTAGAAATTTCACAAAAAGTAGGTAATAACCATGCGCTTTTAGTTTGTTTTTGGAGAGTTTCAATTTTTGATAATATTGTTGGCAAAAACATTTTATCAAACCAATAAGAATCAAATCTCATGAAAGCTATAATTTTTGCAAACTCTTTATAATCTATTTTTTGGAGAATATTTTTTATAATATTTTTTTCTTTCGGTGTGATGGGGGAGTTATTCATGAAATTCCAAAATTTATAAGCCTTGTTTAAATTAGTAGAATCTAAAGCCTCGCTAGGCTCGGCTGGGGAAGTTTGGGAAGTTGGGGGATTGTTTATATTTTCTTTTTCTAATTCTGGGGATACTTGTTCTTTCTTCTCAACTGGTGAAGACTCGGCGTATTCTGGTGACTCTGGGGGTATAGGAGTCGGGGTATTCTGGGGTGCTGGATTTTTTAAATTATTGTTATTAGAATTTTTAATATTTTCTAAATTAGAAAAATTAGGAGAGGATGGGTCCTCTTCTTCTTCTCTGTTGTACTCTCTGGGGTACTCTATGTTACAGGATAAGGCTCTTTTGTCCACCTTGTTGTATGTTGTTTTGTCCACCTTGTTGTATGTTGTTTTGTCCACCTCGTCATCTGTTAAGGCTCTTTTGTCTATCTCGGTTTTTCTTTTTTCATTAATAAAGTTTTCTAATTTTTCGGCAAAAGTTTCCCATTTCAAACGGTAATGAGTTGTCGGATTCCCGTAGGCTTTTTTTATTTTCGTTTCAATTATACCCATCGTTTCAAACTTTTTTTTCAGGCGTTGTAATTTTTTCCGATTGATTCGGGTTTCCGCTTCCCATTCTTCATAGGTTTTCCAAAAATACCCATCCTTTCGGATACCTTTTCCTGCCCAATAGATTATTTGAGAAAGGAATAAAGCGCCTAAAATATCGCCATCGCAAAAATCAATTAAAATACGATGGACAGTTAAAATCCTGTCTTGCCCAATAAACTCGGTGATTAGATTTTTAGTTTTCTCAAAGTTTTCTTTTTTTGATTCGCTTTTCTGATTAGACATAATTTGACTCCTAAAAAATTATTTTTTTTCCATCTTACTCTCCTTTAGAATATTCTTTTTTTTTTGAAAAAAAGTATTATTTTTTTTAAAAAAATATTTTTTTTATTAAAAAAAACGCTTGACAAAAAAGGTAATATAATATAATATATTTATTGAAATACGTCAAGTGATGCGTATAGTTCCAGCATTTTTTGATTTAGTTTTGTGTTTTGAAGTGGTAATTGTAAGGTAGATAAGGAATTAACAAAATACGGATGTCCCACCCTCTCCGCATACCGCCCTGTTTTGTGCAGGGCGGTTTTTTATTTGTTTTTATAACCGAACGCGGAAGCTATAATACGGGCTTTATTAACATTATATCTTTCGGTCATATACTTATAGTTTACTGCATCAACAATTGTTCCTATCCAGCATAGACCCGCCGTTAAAAGATAAAGTATACCCATTCCGGCATCATCAAGCACAAAGCGATGCAGCCCGTTGACCCCCAAAAATCCTACGAGAGTAAGAAGCAATATTGTTGTTTCATCTTTTCGTGCCGTGCGATAAGATAGCGCAAACTGTCTCGCCGTTTCATCATCAAAGGGTTCCACTATCGGTTGGATATAATTTTGTTCCGTAAAGGGAATTTCGGGTAAAATTTCCATTACTCGTGCCATTTTTTTCTCCGTATTTTTTTAATTGATTCTAACGGGGATTTTGGAAAAGTCAAGTAATTAAATTCTTGTTGTGTCAAGAAAATAGAATTGATGTTCTGCTCCCCAAAAACCGGACAAACCAAAGTGGAGAATATTAAAATAATAAAGCAGGAGGAGCAGATGAATGTAAAGTATTCTATCGACAAGATTATTCAAATTTTTGCCGAAGCCTTGCTTCCGGGATATTTTATGTCATCCGTATGTCGTAAGTATAATGTCAGTCAATCCACTTTCTACAAGTGGAAATCCAAATACGGCGATATGAATGCCTTCTCCTTTATGAATTTGATACCATAAACGAAGTCTATGATGCTGCCGGTCGCTACATCGAATTTTATAATACCGAGCGTCCCCATTTTGGAATAAATTGTAAAAGCCCGGATGAAATCTTTTATCTCCAAATTTGACTTTTTTATCCCAAAACTCTACACTTTAATCAGTCCACTTTTTGGGGGCATATCATTTATAAAGCAATTCGATTATTTGACAAACCCGTATCTATATTTTAAAATATAGCTCTTAAACTATATACTTTAGAGGAGTATCTATGAAAGCCAATATTCATCCCAAACTTTTCGATACAAAAGTAAAATGTACTTGCGGCAACGAGTTTTCAATACGCACAACGGTTGAGGAAATTCACGTTGAAGTTTGCTCAAAATGCCATCCCTTTTATACCGGACAAAAACGCAATATTGACCGCGGCGGTATGGTTGAAAGATTTAAGAAGAGATACGGTATTAAATAATGCCCGATAACAATGCCTCCGTCCTGTCCGTCAGCGCGGTGGCTAAGTTTATTCAAGGCATTATTGCAAACAATCTCACCAAATTATGGATACGCGGGGAAGTAAGTAATCTGCGTTTCCAGAAAAGCGGTAACATTTTTTTTACTCTTAAAGATGAAGAAGCTAAGATTAATTGTCTGATTATGCACTTTTCCAATGCCAAGAAGTTCGCAAATAATATGCGTGACGGAATGGAAGTAATGGTATTCGGAAAAATTTCATATTACACAAAAGAAGGGTATATCACAATCTTCATCGACCAGATAGAGTTTTTAGGCGAGGGAGTTTTACAACAAAAGTTTTTTGAATTAAAGCAAAAGCTCGCCGAAGAAGGGTTGTTTGACCAGAGCCATAAAAAACCTATTCCGCAATTTCCGCAAACGGTCGCAGTGATTACATCACCTACCGGAGCGGCATTTCAGGATATTCTTAACGTAACAAAGCGAAGGTTTCAGTCGGTAAACATCGTAATTTTTCCCGCATCGGTTCAGGGTGAAACGGCGCCTTCGGAAATTTCGCGCGCTATCAGATGTGCCGACAGGTTTGCAAAATATATTGACGTGATGATTATAGGTCGCGGCGGGGGTTCGCTTGAGGATTTATGGTGTTTCAACGATGAGCAGGTTGCACGCGCGATTTACGATTCCAAAATACCCGTTATTTCCGCAGTCGGACATGAGATAGATTTCACTATCGCGGATTTTGTAGCAGACCTTCGCGCACCTACACCCTCAGCCGCCGCAGAGATAGTGGTTAAGGACAAAAAGGAAATTCTTAACTACGTCCAAAACCTCAGAAACCGCGTGGAGGGGATTGTTGAATCAAAACTTGAAAATATCAGGCTGATTTTGGAATCAAAGGGAGGCTCTAATATTAAACGCTCTTTCCAAACCCTGATAAGCGATTATTCTATGCATTTGGACAACCTTAGAATACGGTTTAACTCAAATTTTCACTCCTGTTTATCAAGTATCCGCTCAAGAATACTTCTTCAAAGTGAAAAACTCAATGCACTTAATCCTAAAAATATACTTGCAAGAGGATATTCGGTTACCTTCCGTTTTGATAAGAACGGCGCTCCCGTAAATATATTATCGGCGAAAGAAATATCGAAAGGTGAAAAAATACGAACTATGCTTGCCGACGGAAATATCAATTCGACCGTCGATTAACGGATATTTGAAAATATCATTATTCCGCTTCTTATAATAATCACGGCTACAAAAAAAGCAATAATTACAACGACCGTCCAAATTGCCCTCTTACGATAAATCTCCCAAACCTCTTTTCTTGAACTGATTTTAACCTTTTCGCGAAACCTGCTGATTATAAACAATACTATCATCGCAACAAAGAACAATGTAGCAAACGCAACGTAAACCCAAAATGCGGAAACGGCAAACAGATACAGTAAAAAAGCAAGAACAAGTTCAACGGACAGTAAGACCCCCATCATAAGGTAATAACGGAACTTGCGGAATTTCCTGAACAACACAAAAATTACGGAAACCAAAAACGGTATTGATAATCCGTAAAATCCCGGAATTATAATCTCGGCTATTGCCCCTGCAAGGAATAAAAGCCCCAAAACGCATCCCAAAATAATCCATAGCGTCCTTTGACGTTTAGTCATAGAAAAGCCCAAAAGCTCTATTTTTTCATACATTGTTCTCTCCCGAAATTTTTGCCTCTTTAAGCGAGGTTTGATTATCAGTATTTATATTTTTATAACGCAAAATTTCCCATAAAAGTTCAAGCGCTTTAACGGCGCTTCTTTCGCGGACAACCGCCCTGTTGCCGGAAAAAACAAAACGTCCGACAAAATTTCGCGAACCGTCCGAAACCCCGATAAATACGGTTCCCACAGGTTTATCATCACTTCCCCCGCCGGGACCTGCAATACCGCTTACGGCGATACAATAATCGGTCTGTAATAGCTCCCGCACTCCGTTTAACATATCAAACACCGTCTCAAAACTTACCGCACCGTATTGCTTTAAAACGCTTTTTTCTATGCTAAGGAGCTTTTCCTTAATATGGTCGGCATAAACAACCGCGCCCCCGTAAAAAACTTTCGAACTTCCTGCAATATCGGTAATCATTTTCGATATAAGTCCGCCCGTGCAGGATTCCGCTATGCCTGCCGTTCTCCCTTTTCGCTTAAGCTCATCTACAACCGCCCCCGACAATTCCATATCCTTGCCAAAAGAATAAATCTTACGGTATATATCGGGGAACCCGGAAATAAAATCATCAACCCGCTTTTCGGCAATTCCCCTATCCTTTTCAAAAACGTTAAATCGCAGGTCAATCCTGCCGACCCTTGCAACAGTGCCGAACTCCATATCCGAAGGCAATTCGGATGAAAGTTTGCCGTCAATATAAGATTCGGCAATTCCCACTGCCCTTACGGTAACGAGACTTGTTCGGATATTATCCTTTATCCCGTCAATCCATCCGTCAAACATAGGTATAAACTCAAACGGCACGCCGGGAAAAACCGAAATACCGTAGCCCTTACGGGTGCGCAAATAAAATCCGGGGGCGCTCCCGTTATGGTTTTCCAAGACCTCCGCGCCTTCGGGAATATAGGCTTGACGGATATTTTGTTCCGGCATTTCAATCGACAAACGTTTAAAACGTTCTCTTATAGCGCTTGCTAAATCCTCTTTTAATACGAGAGGAAATCCCGTAAACAAAGCGACAGCCTCGCGGGTTAAATCATCCGCCGTAGGTCCTATACCTCCGGTGATAACGATAAACCCCTCGTTTCCCATGCGGGAACCGGCAAACTCAAGGGCATTTAAAATATCCGGTATATTATCGCCCGTGCAAACCGACATTACCGGCTTAATGCCCTTTCGGGTAAAACTCTCCGATATATACCGACTGTTGGTATCGGCAACGGTGCCGTCAATCAGTTCGTTTCCGATAGATATTATAATAGCTTCCATAACCGTGCCTGCTTAAAAGTAGTGTATAAGATAATGCAGGAGAATAAAAAAATCAAGTTAATGAAGTCCGAGTTTTCTGATACGCGCGGTAACGGTAACTTTAGGTCGTCCGAGCATAACGGCGATTTCATCCTCGCTTATACCATCACTAACGGCAACACGTAATTGCTCGTCCTCCTCGACATTCCATTTTTTGTAACTATCCGACTGTTTGGTATCGGTTTTCGAGGATTTTTTTCTTCCTGAGGTTATATGCCCCATATTATTTATAAAAAATCGCTCCGCCTCACATATTATATGCTTCGTATCCCCATAAACTACATTTGTCGGGGGAAGCGAATTGATAAAAACACTCCCGTAGTTTTTTGTTTTAATACGATTATCCAGTATTGCAATAATCCCTTTATCGGTTTTGGAACGGATAAGCCTTCCTAATCCCTGTTTTAATTTCAAAACCGCACGGGGAATCGAGTAATAAGTAAACGGGTTGATATTTTTCATTTCGAGCAGTTTTGCTTTTGCATTATAAATGGGGTCCGAAGGATTATCAAAGGGCAGTTTCTCAATAATAACACATCGCAGATTTTCCCCCGGCACGTCTATTCCCTCCCAGAAACTTGACGTGGCAAACAGAACCACATAGCTTCTCGACTTCATAATTTCGAGAAGTTCCGCGCGGGTTTTCTCACCCTGACGTATGGGAAGAAGCCCGTTATCCATCAATTCATCACGTAAAATATCATACATTTCGCCAAGCCTTGAATACGAGGTAAAAAGGACTAACGTTCCGCCTCCGCTGATTAACGCAAGTTCACGCACAATACGGGTCTTTTCTTTTGATAAGTCGGAGTGAGATACATCATCTTTCATAATAAAAATCTCCGCCTGTTTTGTATAGTCAAACGGGGATAAAACCATAAACTCGATTTTTTCTTTATCCGTAGCAATATTTAACCCCGTGCTGTTTTTAAGATAATCGAATTTTTTATTAATCATAAGAGTCGCGGATGTAAGAACCGTAAACTCCTTTTTTGAAAAAATTGAATTGGCGATAAAGTCCCCCACTTCAAGCGGACTATATGAAAACCTTATATTCTTTTTTGAAATTTCAATCCATTTAACAAACTCAGGCTGATGCTCCGTATCGAAAATCAGCTCAAAGGTTGATGCCATTTCCAAAAGATACCCGTTTCGGACAGTAATAGAACGGATTATATCCTTAGCTTCGTCACCAACCAAATCCGAAATACGTTCTGCAAGTATTTCAAACTGAACCGTATAATCCTTTACGCGGTTAAAAATTTCGGAAAGCTCGGTCAATACCCCTTTATAAAACCGCGAATTGATAAATTTCTCATCAATACCTATAGTCCCCGAATCAAAGGGCAAATTGCGGGTAAGGGTTTCCCTGATAGTCCGGTTGACGTTACCGCAAATGGAAGCAAGCTGTCTTATCCTGTCCAATAAAGCCATAAAAGCCTCGCGAAGTTCGGGATAACCGTCAAACGCTCCCTTGCGGTTTAAAAGAACCAACAGACCGCGTTCATTATCCCTATCTTTGTCTTTTTTGGGGGAATAAAGTTTGCGGAGATGAAACATTATACCCAGAATAGAAAAATCCTTAGACATAGACTTTAAAGCCACGTCTTCTATATGATGCGCTTCATCAAAGACAATTCCTGCAAAATAAGGAAGCGCGCTCCTGTGACTCATCTCATCAATAGTGCTGAAAACCAATGAATGGTTAGCGATAATAATATTGGATTTTTCTGCTTGGAGTCGCGCCGAATAATAAAAGCACTCGCTGTAATAATTGCATTTTTTTCGCGAACAGGTCATAGAATCGCAGGCAATTTCTTCCCAAATATCGCTACCGACCGGCTCGCCGAATTCCGCGCGAGTTCCCTCAACGGCGTTACGAACCCATTGCTCAATAGCAAAAAGCACCTCCATTTCTTCCCCTTCGTCAAATAGAGATGCCTGTTTATCGCGGTCACGCAATATGTCATACAACTTTTTTTTACACAGATAATTTCCCTTACCGACAAGAACCGAATAATTGACATCCTTTTCAAGATAATTTCTGATGACACGGGAAACAATCTCCATATCCTTATTGAAAATCTGTTGCTGGAGATTAATCGTATGGGTAGAAACCAAAACCCTTTTTTTATTTTCGACTGCCCAGATAGAGGCGGGAATAAGATAAGAAAGAGACTTACCCGTCCCCGTGCCTGCTTCGCAAATCAAAATCCTGGAATAGTTGACGGCTTCGCATACCTTTTCAACCATCTCAATCTGCTCGGCGCGAGATTCAAAATTAGAAATATTTTCGCAGAGAATTCCCCTGCTATGAAAAATATCCAAGACCTCGTTTTCCTGTATATAAATCCTTGCCTTGGGTTTAACGATAATATTTGCAAATTCGCATTCGTTATCGATAATATAAAAACCGATACCTTTGTTGGCAAGCAGGGAGGATAAATTAATATCCTGAGCGGATGCCTGAAGCTCGCCTGACGGATGGTTATGGATAAGCACATCCCCCTGAAGTGCATCAATCATCACCACCGCGCTTGACTCCGAGTTTCCGTAAGCAACGGTTTCAATCTCATTGACTATACCGTAACGGTCAATATTGCCGACAAAGCAAATTTCATCCCCTTCATTAGCCGAAATCTCAGAACGCATAAACTCCATAGCATCAATGGAAAACAACTCGGTAGCGGGCTTTTTCAATTTTCCTCCGATAGGAACTAAATATAATTTACAATATCTTCCTGCTTGATAAGCACCTCGCGAGGCTTACTGCTGCCCCGAAATGGTCCCAGTATATTTGCCTGTTCCATAGCCTCGATAATACGTGAGGCGCGGTTATAACCGATACTGAATTTTCGTTGCAAAAACGAGGCGGAAACCTCGCCCTTTTCTACCGCAACCCGCAGAACATCCTCCCAAAGCGCATCTTTGGAATAATCGACCGTATAATCGCTGTCTGAAGAGGTTTGAGATGCTGCAATAAATTGCTCAAAGTCAATAGTATAATCAGGCGTGCCGTTCTTTTTCAATTCGCTTACAATCGCTTCAACGTCGGAATTAGGCACATAAGGCGACTGTATTCTATACATTTCCGAGGAGTTAGGCGTTCTAAGCAACATATCGCCTTTATTGAGGAGACTCTCCGCTCCGTTCTCATCAAGAATAGTCCGCGAATCGGTCTTGGAATTTACACGGAATGAAATTCGCGAGGGAAAATTCGCCTTAATAATCCCGGTAACCACGTCAACGGAGGGTCTTTGCGTGGCGATAACCAGATGGATACCCACCGCACGTGCCATTGCGGCAATACGCGATATGGCTTTTTCGGTCTCCTTCGGAGAACGAAGCATTAGATTTGCAAACTCATCAATAATAATCACGATATACGGCAACTCCTCCAATAGCTGTTCGCCCTGTTTTTCACGGACAGTGTTTATTTTGCGTATTTCCTCGTTGTAGTCTTTTATACTACGCACGGAAAATTCCGAAAGAGTTTTATACCGTGAATCCATCTCGGCAACAGACCACTCAAGCGCCGCAAGCGCATCCTCCGGCTGGGTAATTATAGGAGCAAGGAGATGCGGTATCCCGTTATATAGTTCAAGCTCTACCATTTTCGGGTCTATCATTATAAATTTCAGTTCATCCTGACGATGTTTAAAAAGCATCCCGCAAATAAGCGAATTTACGTAAACGCTCTTACCGCTTCCGGTAGTTCCCCCGATTAACAAGTGAGGCATAGACGATAAATCATCAATGAGTATATTGCCGGTAAGGTCTTCGCCGAGTATTAACGGCAATTCGGCATCGGAATTTATAAATTCCTTGCTTTCTATTATTTCACGAAGCATAACGTTGCGTCGATGTTTATTAGGCACCTCCACACCGATAAGGCTTTTACCTCCAATCGGAGCAACAATACGGATATTGCGTGTGCCGAGTTTCAACGCAAGGTCATCTTCAAGATTGGTGATACTTTTCAGTTTCAATCCCTCAGGCGGAACTATCTCGTAACGGGTAATGGCGGGACCCCGCGAATATCCCGAAACCTTTATCTCAATTTTAAAGCTCTCGAAAGTCGATTCTATTATGGCGGAAACCCGTTTAAGTTCGTTTTCCTCTTCCTGCGGGGTAAAATTGTTGAAACTTCTCTCAAGCTCGGCGCTTTTAGGAAAACGATAATCGGTATCCTTTTTGTCGGGAGTATTATCCGCAACTTTCGTTTTTTCCTCTAATTCTTTTTTGTTATCCGAAGCCTCTTTTTTATCCGCATTATTACGTTCGGCAATAGCGCTGTCCAAATTATCGTAAGCTTCATCAACAGGAATATGCGACCCGTTTAAACCCACATATTGTGAATTGTCCGAAGGTGCATCCCCGTCTTTTTCGGTTTCCTCATCAAAAATAACCGAGTCATAAGCCGAATCGATATAGGAAATAATAGCTCCCTTCTCTTTTTTATCGGAAAGAAATCCCGGAGTGCTTTCGTATATGGAGGAAGAAAGCGGAACATCGCTTTTTGAAACCTGATGAAATTTTCTAAGGTATTCGGGCTCGTTTACGATATTGGTATCGGATTCGTCGGCTTTTATATTAGATGGAACGGATTTTTTGTCGATAAATACACTGTTATTGTCGTAAGCATCCTCAAGTGAGTTGTTTTCAAAATAGGATGGGGTTGTATTTTCAGTATCGTCTTTGTTATCCCTGTTTATTAAAAGCCCCAATGCGCGAAACGGAAAAAGCAAAACAGCCCCAACGCCTTTTGCAATAAACACTGTGAATTTTTGAAACAGCTTCATTGAGCCGGATAAAGCCAAGAAAAGCGCAACGGAAAAAAGAGGAATCAATATAAACCGGGGGATAATCAAAGCAAGGGTTTCTCCGATAATTACCCCGATAAGCCCCGCCTCAATATAAGTCGGAGATTTAAGAGAAAGCCCGAGAATTATGGAAAGACTGATGGTACAAACGATAAAGAGAAGGAATTTTATAAAAATTCTGCCGATTTTGGTTTTGGTAAGTATATTAACACCTACTACAAAAATAGAAAAACCGATAATATAACCCGCCCATCTGCCGTATAACAGGACAATATAAGAACTTATAAAAGCCCCGAAACTGCCGGCAATATTTTCAGGCGGAACATTGACACGGGATACGAACAATAGGGAATCATAAGGAGTAAAACTAATCAAAGCCAAAATAACGACAACCGAGAGAGCGATAAAAAGATAACCGAAGGCAATTTTCATAAAACCAATCCCCTCTCCCATTTCCGCAATACTTTATAAAATACCCAGAATCCTTAAAACTATGCTTAAAATCCCGATACCGAAACAATAATAAGAGAAAACGTGTATTTTTCCTTTATCAACAAACTTTAAAAGGACTTTAAGAGCAACCAATCCGACTATAAAAGAGAGTAAAAATGCCAAAACCATCGGGAAATTAATGATTCCCGTTGAAAAAGGGCATCCATCCTGCGAAATTTCAATCCATTCAAGCAAAGCCGCGCCCGCCACTGCCGGAAGACTTATTAAGAAAGACACTCGTCCCGCAAATTTACGGTCGCTTTTAAGAATAAGCGCCGTTGAGATTGTCGCTCCCGAACGCGAAATTCCCGGCATTACCGCCAAGCCCTGAACCGTTCCCAAAATCAATGCATTTAAAATTCCGAAATTTGAAGCATCCTTTGCTTTATTCTCATCAACCTTAATAAACCTTGAGACCAGAAGCACACCGCCGGTTACAAGAAGCATCGCTCCTACTATAATGAGATTTGCGGTTAAATCCACGTAAACCCTTGTAAACAACAGACCGATTATCGCCGTAGGTATGGATGCCGTAACTATATATACAACCATTTTAAGGTCATCATTCATAGACTTTTCTTTTATAGCGGAAGGAATTGTAAGCAGGGATTTCAGGAGACGGATAATATCATCCCAAAACACCCAAATAACCGAAAAGAGAGTCCCGAAATGTGTAATTGCTATGTATGTTTTCAGATTATCCGTTATGTTATCAAATAAAGCATCGGCAATAGCAAGATGACCCGAACTTGAAACGGGAATAAATTCCGTTAATCCCTGAACGACTGCAAGTATAATCGACCTGAGTATTTCCATCGTAAGCTCCTAATATAAACTGTCTTATATTTTATTACAAAAACGGTTTTTTTTCAATATGTAATCGAAAATAAATTATATGTTGCTCTTTTCCGAACAGGCGTTAAGCTATTAAAATCAGAGCTATAATATTATCCATTTACCGGCATAAATCGTCAAGAAAATCCCCCCTCATTTCCCGACATATTTATCTAAATAAGGCATTGTTTGCGGTATCATCTCTTCAAACGCTATTTAATAAAATTTAACTTGAAAAAAAACGTGTTTCTTTTTATACTTTTAAAAAATTAGAAACGGAGTTTATTATGTTTAAGGTGTTGCATATAGAATTGGCGGATTTTTCCCGTGATATATTAGAAAAAAGTCTGTTTAAAAACGGTATCGGGTATTACCATTCAAGGGATATTGAAGAAGCATCTAAAATATCGGAAAGGGAAAATTTGGATTTGGTTATAGTCTCTCTTGACAACAAAACCGACATTGAAACGGTTGACAGCCATTTACACAACGAAGACAAGGAATCTCATATCCCGCTTTTGATTATAACATCCGATATATCGCTTGAATACAGGAAAAAACTTTTCGATTTGGGGATTCTCGACTATTTCGGTTCGGACATATCCCCCGAAAAATTATCAAGATATGTTGCAAAAATTATCCGTAATAACGCAGAACTCCCTGAATTGAATCATATTTCAATCGCCGTTATCAGCGAAAGAAACTGTGATAATATTTCGCTAAAAAAAGTCCTGGATACCCTCAAGGTGAAAAAAACCGCCTTTTTCTGCTCATGTAATGAATTTATGGAAAATAACGACGAGTATGATATATATTTTATCAATTTCGAGGGAAAATCCAAGCTTGAAGATAAAATAATCAAAAAGATACGTGAAACCAATAAAGATGCGCGAATTATCGCCGTATCAAGCGTTACCAACTATAAAACCATATCAAACGTCTTATCATCGGGAGCGGATGATTATATCCTAAAGCCGTTTAACCGCGACATTTTTTTGGCAAGACTTAAATCCAATCTGCGAAACTATGTGATGATGAAAGAATTGGAGCGAAAAAACCGGAGCCTCGAAAAAATGGCGGTTACGGACAGCCTTACGGGATTATATAATCACAACTATATATTTGAGCTTCTGTTCAGCGAGGTTGAAAGAACCGACCGGTATAAAAACGACCTCTCTATTATTATGCTTGACATCGACTATTTTAAAAGTATCAACGACACCTACGGCCATCTTGAGGGGGATAACGTTCTTAAACGTATAGCTTCGGTTATAAAATCCAACCTAAGAAAAACCGATATGGTCGGGAGATACGGCGGCGAGGAATTTCTTATCGTGCTTACCGAAACTAATTGCAAAAAGGCAAAGAGTGTCGCCGAAAAAATCCGCAAGAGCGTAGAAAATATCGACTGGGACGGGGAACTTAAAACTACAATCACCGCGGGGGTCGCACAGTATTCGGGAGAAAGCGTCATCTCCTTTGTAAACAAGGTTGATAAACTGCTCTACGAAGGCAAAGCTATGGGAAAAAACCGCGTGGTCAGTGAGGAAACCGATGAAATATAAAATCCTTGTCGCATTATCAATATGCCTGCTATGGACAGCCTTTTTATATGCCGATAATACGGAATTTTGGAACGGACGGGTTGTCCGCGTTACCGACGGCGATACATTATGGATAACCCGCGACGAAGGACATGCCCGTGTTCGCCTTTACGGGATTGATGCTCCCGAAAGCAACCAGCCTTTCGGTAAAGAAGCTACCGATTTCGTTTATCAATTGGTTTTCCGTGAAGACGTGGAAGTGGAAACTTTCTACCAAGACCGCTACGGCAGAGATATTGCTATGGTTTACTATTTCGTCCAGGAATCCTTTGACCAAATGCCGGAACGCTTCAACCTGAATGAGGAAATTATCAAAGCCGGTTACGCATGGGTTTATGAGCAATATTGCGACGAACCGATTCGTAAGCAATGGCAGGAACTCGAAAAAGAGGCAAGAACGGCGGGGATTGGACTTTGGCGCGACGACACCC
>Ga0334896_1000521_pt1 | contig 44956 bp, 38 predicted proteins | sample GraSluR3_MG_8_FD_207734 | JGI IMG/M metagenome (GOLD analysis project Ga0334896, IMG submission 207734) | Sludge microbial communities from methane-producing bioreactor in Wageningen University, Netherlands - Granular Sludge_27_06-R3 | ecosystem: Engineered > Bioreactor > Anaerobic >... | reverse complement strand
TTTCGGATAAATATGATTTTATAGGTGGACATCCTATGGCTGGTTTAGAAAAAGGTGGCATAAAGTATGCAAAAGCAGATTTATTTTCCGGAAAGCCTTACATTACTGTTTCCAGGAAAAATAACAGCGAAATGGCTTCCCTGAAAATGTCTAAACTTCTTAAAAAAATCGGTGCTTTTGAAATAAAGCTTTCCGCTGATGAGCATGACAGGATTATTGCCCTTGTCAGTCATGTTCCTCAGTTAATTTCTGTCATTATGACCAACATGTTTGGACAGCAAGTGCGGGAAGGTTATAGCGAAAAATGTTTTAAAATAGGTGGAAATGCGTTTAATGAATTGACCAGGGTTGCCAGCAGTCCCTTTTCCATGTGGGGAGACATTTATCAAACTAATGGTAAGTGGGTTACCAATTTTATTAATAATTTAGAAGAAATGTTAGAAATTGCCAAAGAAAAGATTGCCACAAATCCTTATGCCCTAGAAGAAGATTTTAACAAAGCAGGCTATTATAAAGAAAAAATGCAGGAAGATTAGTTTGCAGAAAGTAATGCAATTATGAAAGCTACAATTTATTGAACCATAAAAAACCACCTTCTAAGAAGGTGTTAATGGTTAAATAAAACAGGTTTTACCATAAAAAGATTAAAATAAGCCAGGTGATAATTTTGCACCTGAAGCCCAAATTTGGAAATACTATTACTTAAGAAAGATTATGGTTAAAGGTATAAATAAAAAGTCGAAAGAAAAAGAGCAAAAAAGTTAAACCCCTTTCAGGGGTTCTTAAAACCACCTGCTTTACGGGTGCAGTGTTTATTGGGAAATATTAAAAAAAAATTAGCTTTAAGCGAGGTAAAATGTTATGGGAGAAAATGATAGTTATCACTATAAAAACAAAAGTATAGTTGCCCTGCAGGGTGAAATCGGTTCATTCAGTGAGATGGCAGCATTGCAATATTTTGGCTCCTCTGCTGAGGTATTATCCTGCAATAGTTTTGACCAGGTGGCTGAGAAGGTAAAGAACAACAAGGCTGATTTTGCCCTCCTGCCAGTCGAAAACTCCCAGACTGGTGGAATTAATAATGTGCATGATTTATTATTAAATGAAGATTTATTTGCTGTTGGTGAAGTTATATTAAGAATTGAACACTGCCTGATTTCTCATTATAATACCAGCCCCGGAGCAATTAAAAAAATATATTCTCACCCCCAGGCATTGGCTCAGTGTGAGAGGTATTTAATGAAAAATTTTCCTGATTGCCAGATTATTCCCGTTTATGATACCGCAGGAAGTATTAAAAAAATCAAGGAATCAAAAGAGTTGGCTGCTGCCGGTATTGCCAGCCAACGAGCTGCTTCCTATTATCAGATGAATATGATTGAAAAAGGAATTGAAGATAATCCTTTCAATTATACCCGCTTTCTGGTATTATCCTCGAGAATTTTGACTGATGAATCAAATAACAAAACCTCAATTATTTTTGCTGTGGTGAGCGTCCCGGGTGCTATCTATAAATGTTTAAAGGAATTCGCCATGCGCAACATCAATTTAACCAGATTAGAATCAAGGCCAAGCAGAATGAAGCCATGGGAATACATTTTTTACCTGGATTTTGAGAATGGATTGCAGGAGAAGGTTGTTCAGGAAGCACTGGAATCATTAAAGGATTCCACGACTTTTATTAAAATAATTGGTACCTATAAATCCCATTCTAATAAAACCGCTTATACTTAAAGTGTTTTAAAAAACAATTAGAAATCATATCCATATTGATACCACACAATTATCTAATAACATACTTGGATACAAGGGAAAATAGCAAGGCAAAAAAACCAGGCATAGATTTTTTATGATAAATGTTGTAATATAAAAAAACATCATAATAAAACATTGCAAGGGGGCTCTAATTTTAATGTGTGCTCAGGAAAACAAAAATTCTAATAATAATCATAAAGAATCAGTTAATTTTATTCAGGCTATTATTGACCGTGATAGGATAAACAAGAAATATAATGGACGAATTCATCTCCGTTTTCCACCAGAACCAAACGGTTATCTACATATTGGTCACGCTAAATCCATTTGCCTGAATTTCGGTTTGGCTGAGAGAAATAATGGATTGTGTAACCTTCGTTTTGATGATACAAATCCTTCAAAGGAAGATATTGAATATATAGATTCAATTATCCGTGATGTCCGTTGGCTGGGTTTTGATTGGGAAAACCGGCTTTATTATGCTTCTGATTATTTTGAAAGAATGTATGAAGATGCTGTTTCTTTAATCAAGAAAGATAAAGCTTTTGTGTGTGATCTAAGTCCCGAAGAAATCAGAGATTACCGGGGAACATTTACTAAACCAGGTAAGGAAAGCCCTTATCGAAATCGCTCAATCGAAGAAAATTTGCAATTATTTCAACAAATGAGAGAAGGAAGATTCGTTGATGGTGCACGGGTTTTAAGAGCCAGAATCGATATGAATTCTCCTAATTTAAATATGCGAGATCCTGTATTATACAGGATTGTAAAAAAATCGCATCACCGAACTGGTGATAAATGGTGCATATATCCCATGTATGATTATGCCCATCCTCTAGAAGATTATTATGAAAGAATAACACATTCTGTCTGTACGTTAGAATTTGAGGACCATCGTCCTTTTTATAACTGGGTGCTTACTAACCTGTATTCTTCTGAAATACCCCAGCAGATAGAATTTGCCAGACTGGACCTGACAAATACTATAATGAGTAAGAGAAAACTGCGCTTGCTAGTGGAAGAGGGATATGTTGATAGTTGGGATGACCCGCGTTTACCGACTATTTCAGGTTTACGTAGAAGGGGTTATACCCCTGAGGCTATCAGAAATTTTTGTGACCGAATCGGAGTAGCAAAAACAAATAGTGTTGTTGATATTCGTTTTCTGGAACACTGTATCAGGGAGGATTTAAATAAAAATGCCCATAGAGTTATGGCTGTATTGAATCCACTAAAACTGATAATTGATAATTATCCGGGCAATATAACAGAAGAGCTGGATAGTGAGAATAATCCTGAAGAACCATCTGCCGGTTACCGTAAATTGCCTTTTTCCAGGGTATTATTTATTGAAAGAGAAGATTTTCACGAAGACCCGCCCAAGAAATATTTCAGATTGGCTCCTGGACGGGAAGTAAGGCTGAAAAATGCGTATATTATTAAGTGTCAAAGTTTTGTAAAAGACGATAAGACAGGTGATATTCTCGAGGTGCACTGCACTTATGATGCAGATACAAAAAGTGGTCGTCCAGGTGCCAAGAGAAAGGTTAAAGGGACTTTACACTGGGTCTCTGCAAATCATGCTTTAAAAGCAGAAGCTCGTTTATACAATTATCTCTTATTAGAAGAAGAGCAAAATAATCCAGAAGAGGAGAAAGACAATTTTTTAAATCGGATTAATCCCAATTCACTGGAAGTTATTACAGATTGCCTGGTTGAACCCAGCTTAAATAATGCTGCAACAGGGGATAAATACCAGTTTATGAGGAAGGGATATTTTTGTGTAGACCCTGAATCAAAGCCCGGTAATTTAGTTTTTAACCGGATTGTTACTTTACGGGACAGCTGGGAGAAGATTATAAAAACCAAACAAAATGGCGGCAAATAGGTGTCTATATTTATAAAATACAGGGTTATTAAATGAGAATAGCCTTTTTTACCAATTGCTATAAACCTTTAATAAATGGTGTAGTCAGCAGTATTGTTTCACTCAAAAATGCCTATGAGAAAAAAGGGCACAGCACTTACATTTTTGCGCCAAAAGTTGAAGGGTATGCTGATCGGGAAGATAATGTATTCAGGTATCATTCTGTAAATCTGACAAGTCGAGTAAAATACCCTATCGCCATTCCTCTTTCTCTAAGGGTGAGTAAGATTATTAAGGAATTCAAGCCAGACATAATTCATATTCATCACCCTTTTGTGCTAAGTATGCCGGCAATTATGTATGCTGAAAAATTAGGTATACCAAAGATATTGACAATTCATACCCAGTATGAGCGTTATGCATATTATGTTTCTCCGGTTCCTCAGATTATAATAAACGAAGCGATAAGAATGATTGTTTCCAGCCTTGCTTCCAAGGTGGATGTAATAACTACACCCTCAGAATCAATGAAAAAACTCATTAGCCGCTATAACATTAAAAAAGAGATTGTGGTAATTCCTAATGCTATTGATTTAAATGTATTTCAGGAAAAAGATGAAAAGCAATGCAAAAAAATAAGAGAACAGTTAGGATTAACCAGGGAGGATGTTATTCTGCTTTATGTTGGCAGGATTTCTTTTGAAAAAAATATTGAAAAAATAATTAAATCGTTAGCCCTAATTAAAGAAAAGGGTATAAATAAAGCTAAGCTCGTGCTGGTAGGAGAAGGCACTTCCCTAAAACAATTAAAGGGTATAGTCAAATCTTCAGGTCTACAGGAACATGTAAAATTTGTTGGGGCAGTTAATAGTGAAATAGTGAAAAGCTATTACCAGATATCGGATTTATTTACCTTTACGTCTACCTCTGAAACCTTTGGAATGGTCATAATTGAAGCCATGGCATCAGGTTTACCTGTACTGGCAGTAAAAGCACCTGGTGCAGTTGATATTATAACAGATGGCTTTGATGGTTTGCTGGTAAAAGACGATATATCCGAATTTGCAATTTCCCTGGAGTTGTTGATTAAGAATGAGGATGTAAGAAAAAGATTATCCAGGGGAGCACTTTATTCAGCACAGCGTTATAGTATCGACAATATCTCAGATCAGATGCTTAATCTTTATCAAAGATTGATGCAAGGATGAAATAAAATATTAAGGTTTTAAGTTTAAAATATCAGACATACTGTAAAGCAATATGTCTGATATTTTTATATTTAGATTTAGAACTATGTTGCCTGTTCACACTTGGAGATTCTGGTTATCTATTGATACATTTTATTTAACCATAAAAAGATTTAAATAAGTCAGATGATAATATTTCGCCTGAATTCCAAAGTTGGAAATACTATTGCTTAAGAAAAATTATGGCTAAAGTTATAAATAAAAAATCGAAAGAAAAAGAGCAAAAAAGTAAAACACTTTTCAGGGACTCTTAAGGCCAACCGCTTTGCGGGTGTGATATTTATTTGTGTTATAATCAGAAAAAAGGATGTGGTTATAATGAAATATATAAAAATTCCAGAAATTAGAAAGCAAGGTTTTTGGATATTTATAATTACCATTCTGTCAATGTTGATTTTCAGTATTTCTGTTAGCAGTGAATCAGCTTTGCAAAAAGCTACTTTTGCTGGTGGCTGTTTCTGGGCTGTAGAAGCTGCTTTTGAAGAAACAGAGGGAGTTGTAGAAGCGATATCCGGTTATACTGGTGGGAATACGATTAATCCCACTTATAAGGAGGTTTCTACCGGAAGAACCGGTCATTATGAGGCAGTTGAGGTAACTTTTGATCCTTCAAGGGTAAGCTATGCAGAATTATTGTTTATTTTTTGGCAAATTATTGATCCAACTGATTCTGCCGGACAGTTCCCTGATATAGGCAGTCAGTATCAGACAGCAATTTTTTACCATGATCATGAACAAAAAAATCTTGCTGAAAAGTCAAAGGACAAATTGCGAAATTCCGGAATATTCCAGGAAAGTATCGTGACTAAAATATTGCCTGCATCGGAGTTTTACCCAGCAGAAGAGTATCATCAGGATTATTTTAAAAAAAATATGATTCAATACAGATTTCCTGATACGGATTTAGGATTTGCTGATTTATTTGAATCCAAATCGGAGGAAGAAATTATGGAAAAAAAATGGAATGAGAATTACCAGACACCATCGAAAGAAGAATTAAAAGAGATTTTGACGCCCTTGCAATACCATGTTACCCAGGAAAATGGAACAGAAAGGCCTTTTCAGAACGAATACTGGGAATTTAAGGAAGAGGGAATTTATGTTGATATAGTATCAGGAGAACCACTTTTTAGCTCTACTGATAAATTTGATTCAGGCACAGGATGGCCCAGTTTTTCTAAGCCGATTAATAATAATTATATAATTGAAAACGAAGATAGAAGCCATATGATGGTAAGAACAGAGGTAAGAAGCCGATATGCCGATTCGCATCTTGGCCATGTTTTTAATGATGGGCCGCAGCCTACTGGATTGCGCTATTGTATTAATTCAGCAGCACTACGTTTTATTCCCAGAGATGAGCTTAACAAGGAAGGTTATGGACAATATCTAGAATTGTTTGATAAATAAAAAATATTGAAAAATTATATTTACTTGACAACTTCTCCAGGTGATGATATAATTTCTTAAAACATTAAACTATTAATTATTTAATTAATTAAAGCGTTAATAGATAAATTAACAGTTTAATTGTCAAGGATATTTTAAAGATTATCTTCAAAATAATATATGATTGGAGGAAAAGTCATGGATTATCATCCTCGCTGGAGAAATGAAATGACCGACCAATTATTCGAAGCGATACTGAATTTAGATAATATAGACGAATGCTATCGGTTTTTTGATGATGTGGCAACTATTAATGAGATAAAAGAATTAAGTCAGCGGCTGGAAGTTGCCTGCATGCTTAACGAGGGGTTTATATACGAGGAGATTGTGCAGAAAACCGGAGCAAGCTCTGCAACAATCAGTCGGGTAAAAAAATGTTTGAATTATGGCGCTGATGGTTATCAAATAATTTTAAAAAAGTTAAAGCAAAAAAATAAGAAATAAAAATAAATAATGGAGGAATGTTTTTGATGAATAGAAGAAAATGTAGTATTGTATCAACTTTAATTTGCTCTGTTTTGGTCTTTATGTTGTTGGGATTATCTGGTTTATCTGCGGAAAAAGAAGTCTATATTAATGGAATTGATGCTGATTATCCCCCACATGCCTATGTAGATGAAAGGGGTAATCCGGCCGGTTTTGATGTAGAGGCATTGGATTGGATTGCAGAGGAAATGGGATTTGAGGTTATTCACCAGCCTACTGCCTGGGATGGTATTGTCTCCAGCCTTTTAGCCGAAAAGATCGATCTGGTATTTTCCGGAATGAGTATTACTGAAGAGAGAAAAGCAAGGGTTAATTTCTCAATTCCCTATTGGACAATTGACCAGGCAATATGTGTTAGAAGCGATTCTGATTTGAATGCTATTGAGGTTTTCATGGGAGATTATTTGGTAGGAACCCAGCGTGGATGCACTGCTGCTATGTGGATTGAAGATAACTTAATCAATCAAGGTTTGTTCCCTAGGGATAATCTTAAGCTTTATGAGGGATTCTCTTTAGCAGTACAGGATCTTTTAAATGGCAGGATCGATGCTGCAATGATGGATGATGTGATGGTTGAAGATGCGATACGAAAAGGAATGGATATTAAAATTGTCGGAACTATTAAGACTGGTGAAGAATATGGTGTTGCAGTACGGAAAGAAGATACAGAGCTTTTGGAAATACTTAATGAGGGAATTAATCGTATTATGCATTCACCAAAATGGGATGAATTAAAGGCTAAATATTTCCAGGCTCAGTAAGTCAAGAATAGAAATTTATAAAAATAACTTTTTTGAATATAATATATCAATAACGGGGATATAAACCTATAAGGCTTATATCCCCGGTTTCATGTAGATGTAGCGATAGTTAAAATTATTAAAAAGCTGGGATACGGTATAAATTTTATGGAAAACTTAATTGTTGTTTACCAGGCATTGCCTTTTTTATTACAGGGAATTATAACCACATTAGGACTGGTATTAAGCGCATTAGCTTTAGGGTTCATTATCGGTGTACCTTTATCAGTAGGGCAGGTTTATGGGTCTCCCTGGACAAAAAAATTTATAGGACTATATGTCTGGTTTTTCAGGGGACTGCCTATACTGGTCTTATTGTTTCTTTTTTATTATGGTTTATTTAATATGATAGGGTTAAATTTATCGGCTTTCATGGCTGCGGTATTAGTATTAGGATTGCGTAGTTCTGCCTATCAGGCACAGATATTCAGGGGGAGTATTCAGTCATTGGGGCAGGGACAATTGCTGGCAGCCCAATCTCTCGGAATGAGTAAAGGGATGGCAATCTGGAATATTATTTTACCCCAGGCATTGAGAATGTCAATCCCGGGCTGGTCAAACGAATATCCGGCTATGTTGACAGAGTCTGCTGTGACTTATGCCATCGGAGTCATGGAGGTATTAACCAGGGGCAATTTTATCGCCTCCAGAACCTATAGACCTATGCCTATTTATCTGACCTGTGCCATAATTTTTATACTTCTGTCTTACACCGGGATGAAAATACTGCATATACTGGAAGAAAAAGTAAGAATTCCGGGGTTTGAGGAATGAGAGGACTGAAAAAATGAAACGTGAAAATGAATTAATTTTGCAGGTAAAAGATATTCATAAATCTTTTGGTGGCAAAGAAGTTTTAAAAGGAGTTTCTTTTGATGTTTATAAAGGAGAAACAAAGGTTGTTATAGGCCCATCAGGTACCGGTAAAAGCACTTTGCTAAGATGTATCAATCAATTAACTTTTCCTGATAAAGGCACAGTCTGGTTGAGAGACCAGGAAGTGACCCATCATAATTTAAAAGAAATTAACCGTTTTAGACAGAAAATAGGTATGGTTTTTCAGGATTTTAATCTTTTTGACCATCTTAATGCAATAAGAAATGTAGAGATTGCTCTAATAAAAGTCAAAGGATTGAAAAAAATGGAAGCAAGAGAGAAGGCAATGCAGGAATTGAAAAGAGTAGGCTTAAGCAGGCAATCCCTACTTTATCCTGCACAGCTGTCAGGGGGACAAAAACAGCGTGTTTCTATAGCCAGGGCATTGGCTATGGATCCGGAGGTCATGCTTTTTGATGAACCCACCTCTGCTCTGGACCCGGAACTGATTGGAGAAGTACTGGGTGTTATGCAAAAATTAGCACGGGAAGGTATGACCATGATAGTAGTTACTCATGAAATGGGTTTTGCCCGCTCGGTGGCTGACGAAATAATTTTTTTAGAAAGAGGTAAACTTTTGGAAAGCGGACCACCTGAAAAATTATTTCAGAATCCTGAATTCGAAAGAACCAGGAAATTTTTATTTAAATTAACCGAATTATATGGAGATATTAACGGGTATAGACGATGATTGATTGGAGTTTTTTTCTGGAAATACTGCTTCCTTCTCTTTATGAAGGATTTATAATGACTCTAAAGATAATTTTTTGGTCAATTCCAATTGGTTTAGTAGTTGGAATTATTATTGCTGTTAGCCGGGTCTATGGCAATCTTTTGGTTTCTTTTTTCAGTAAGGCCTATATTATATTTTTTAGAGGGACTCCCCTTCTAATTCAGCTTTTTATTCTGTATTATGGCCTACCTTCTATTGGTATCTATTTATCTCCCTTTGTGGCTGCAGTTATAGGGTTTGTCCTATGCAGCAGTGCCTATCATGCAGAATATATTCGTGGAGCCATCCAATCAGTAAAAAGTGGCCAGGTGCTGGCAGCTCAGGCACTGGGGATGAGTAAATTAAGCGCAGTTTTGAATATTGTTCTGCCCCAGGCTTTGCGCCGTGCTATTCCTGGATGCTCAAATGAAATTATTTATTTGATTAAATATTCCTCATTAGCTTTTATGGTAACGTGTATTGAGCTAACGGGAGCGGGCAAGATAGTAGCTTCACGTTATTTTACCTATACAGAAGTTTTTTTGGTAGTTGGGGCTGTTTATTTGATCATTGTCTCTCTGGCAACAAAAGCATTAAATATGTTAGAAGAAAGGCTATCTTTCCCGGGATGGGAGAATAACAATAATGGATAAAAAAACAAGAATTAATAAACCAATTTATCTTGAACATTCCAGTTTAAAATATCCTTTACCAAAAGCATTGTTATTCGAACTATCCCAGGAATTAAAAAATATAAATAAATATCCCTCAGGAGGTAATTATCAGGAATTAACTGCTAGATTTGCTGATTATGCTGCTGTTGATGCTGACAATGTATTGCCTGCCAATGGTTCCGATGAAGTAATTGAGGCAACTACCAGAGCCTTTGGCAGTAAACTGATTTTGATTCCGGTTCCTACCTTTTCTCAGTATGAAACAAGCGCAATTCGAAACGGGTTTAAAAAGAAGCTGATAAATTGTTTATCTAATTATGATTATCAATTGAATTATAATGACAAGGACTTAAAGGAAGCCAGTCTGGTATGGATATGTAATCCCAACAATCCTACTGGAGGACCTGTTTCCAGAGGTACAATTAAGGATATTCTAAATAGGGCATCTGGCATGGTTGTTGTAGATGAATGCAATTATGAGTACCTGGGAGAAACAGTTGCTGATTTGATTGATGAGTATCCCAATCTTGTAATTTCCCGAAGTTTCTCAAAAAATTTTGGCCTGGCGGGGCTTAGGCTGGGATTTACTCTTGCCAGCCCGAATAATATTAAAAAAATATCCAGGTATTATCAGCATTTCCGTGTTAATAAAATGGCCGAAGTTGCCGGCATCAGGGTTTTGAAATATATAGATTATTATAAGGCAATATGGCAGGAAATAGCACGTGTAAGAGAGCTATTTATCAGAGGCCTTTATAAGATAAAAATCAGCGCTTTCCCTTCCCGGACAAATTTTGTTCTGGTAGATTTTATTACAAGGGAAAATACCCAGCATGTCTGGCAATACCTTAGGGAGGAGGGGGTTTATACCTTCGCAGCCTGGGGAGATGAATTTTCAGGTTTAGAAAGCCATTATATACGATTTACTATTGGAAATCAGCTGGAAATGGAATGTACTTTGAATCTATTAGAAAAATATCAAAAAAATATTTTAAATAATTAAATCTTTTTATTCCCCTATTCTTTCATATCAAACCACTTATCAAAAAAGATCAAAATAAGCCAGATGATAATTTTGCACCTGAAGTCCAAAGCTGGAAATACTATTGCTTAAGAAAGATTTTGGCTAAAGGTATAAATAAAAAATCGAAAGAAAAAGAGTAAAAAAGTCAAATCCATTTAGAGATTTTTATAGCCATCTAATTTGTAGCCGCGATGTTTGCATAATCATTTTTGGTTTTTTACATTTTTTGGTTTATAATTGAAAATAAGCAGCTTGATTAATTCATAATAATTGTGGAAATATAAAAAGAGATAAATTTGGAGGCGTTGTCCTGATCGGGTTTATATATTCTATCAACAAAAAAAATATATTACTTTTTTCGTTGATTATATTTTTTATATCTTTCTTTTTTTGTGAAAATTCTGCTCTGGGAGCAGACAATTCACAGGAGAAGCAGTTGAGAATTTTTCAACTTTCCTATTTATTGGAAAAGGATAATGAATTCCCTCAACAAAATGCTTATTTTAATAACAGCCTGGCTTATTATAGCAATGGACACTATGCCATGGCCATTGGTGAATTAGAAAAAATACAGTATAACAATTTAATTATTCCCCTCTATCTTCGCAGTCAACTATTAAAAGGGCGATGTTATGAAAACCTTCAAAGGTGGGAATCGGCTGCCTATATATATAAAAGCCTTTATGAAAATATTCCGTTGATGCAGGATTACTCTGCTTATTATTTGGGCAAAGTATATCTTAATATGCCAGATAAAAAAAGTGCAATAGAATCATTTCAAAAAATACTTGAAGAACATCCTGATAGTGCATTGATTCCCCGTGTGAGATACCAGGTTGCTTTAATTTATCTGGAAGAAGGGCATTTGGAATATTTCCTGGAAGAATGTAGCCTGGCGCTGGATGTTGCTATTGAGGAACAGTTCAAGGCGAGAATACTTATCAGGATAAGTGATGTTTTGTGGGAAAATGGACAATTTATCAACTCTTTAATGCATCTTAAAGATTTAATTGAAAATAACTATGACCGGGAACGTGTAGCAAGTCATGAAAATTTATTTGTAAAACGGTACTTAATAGTAAGAGAGGATAATATTGAAATGACTCCCGATTTATTGCTATTTTGTGCAGGAATATATTTTAATTATCGACAGTATGAAGTTGCTGAATCAATATATGATGAGGTAATTGCACTGCAGCCGGCACAGCTGGAAATGGCCGGTGTTTTTTATAACAAGGCTAGAGCTGCACATTACCAGGGTGATTATGAAAGGGCAATAGGGCAATGCATTTATATCTTGGAAAATTACGCAGGTCCTGAAGATATTATTATTAGAACCATTTACCTGTATGCAGGGGCTTTGTTATCTTCCGGGAATCGCGCAATGGCAGTTGAAAAGTATAGAGAAATTATTGAAAAATTTCCGGAAAGTTACTTTGCTCAATCATCATATCTACGATTGTCCGAAATAGAATTTTTGAGAAATCAGGAAATAGAAGGGCTTGAAATATTGGACCAGTTAATTGTTGCCTACCCTAAATCGTCTCAAGCCCGTGAAGCGAGCTGGAAATTAGCCCGTTATTATACTAATCAGGATGAAGCAGAGAATGCCCTGAAATATTACAGGATAATTTATGATAATTTTCCCGAAAGCAGCCAGGCAGATGATGCTCTTTATTGGTTCGGGAAATTGCAGTTTTCTTTGAATAAAGAAGAAGGTCTTCAAGCCCATAGGATTCTTATGGATAGATATCCGGATAGTTTTTATACTTTCTATGTTCCCGAAGAATTAAGGCGGGAAGTTAAAGATATTGCAGAAATAATCGAGAATAGTAAAAGTATTTCCATTGAAAATATTAAAAATAATTATAAGCCTGCAAATAATCTTGCCAGGTTGGCAATATATAAAGCAGAACTATTAAGCACTATTGATCTTTACCAGGAATCAGCTTCGGAAATAATAAAAGCCTTAGATTATGAATCTGGCAATATCTTTTTAATATATCTTTTGACCGAACTTTATTATAAAAACCAGGAATATTATCGCTCTATTGGCTGGGCGCAGACTCTATTTAACTACTTTTTAAACAATAACAAGATTAAAGAAATGCCTTTTCTGTTCTGGAGATATGCTTTTCCAGATAATTATATATCCACCATCAGCACCTGGACTTCTCATTATAATCTTGATCCCTATTTAGTATTGGCAACTATTCGAGAAGAAAGCCACTTTAATAATTATTCTGAATCCAGGGCAGGTGCCAGGGGGCTAATGCAGATTATCCTATCAACCGGTGAGTGGATTTCTCAGAAACTTGATTACCAGCAATTTGATTACGATTTATTGTTTGAACTTGATGTAAATATACACTTTGGATGCTGGTATTTGAAGTATTTACAGGAAAAATATAACAATAACTATTACCTTATAATTTCCGGATACAATGCAGGTCCCGGGATTACCGATAGATGGATCGAACGCTTTGATGTTAATAAAATTGATTTTTTTGTAGAAAATATTCCTTATCAGGAAACAACAGAACATATTAAAAAAGTGATGCGCTCTTATAGGATTTATAAAATTATCTATGATAATTGACCATAGATAGTAATAGAAATCACAAAAAGTAGTGTTGGGATATTAATTAAATATAATTGTATCTTATTTCCAAGTTAACTAAATCACATCCTAAGATAGACAAGAAAATTGACAAAATCATAAAAAAACAATAAAATGTTGGTAGATTTCATTTTACTTAAATAATAAGGAGGAAAATGATGGAAGAATACCTTACCGCAAAACAGGTAGCAGAATATTTGCAAGTAAAGCCACTGACTATCTATCAATGGGCACGAGAAGAAAAAATTCCGGCAATTAAAATCGGTAGAATTTGGCGCTTTAAAAAAGATGTTATTGATACGTTCTTAGAAGAACAATTACATAATAAAGGTAACAAATTATAAGATAATCTGACTGGAAATATTTTAATTTTAATTTTTCTGTTTTTTTGAGATTAAACTTAGTTTGATTATTTTTTAAAATATGGTAATATATAAAAAAATGTATTTAAGAAATTAATCAACCTAATATCATTGTGTCTCTCATTTATACTATGATATTGCCCAATATAATATTTTAAATTCTCAAGTTTATAATACAAATAATGCATAGAAAGATAAGAGCGGAATAGTTTTTTATTTTTAAAATATTAATTCAGAAATAGGATAGCCGCATGAATCATGACAAAAATAATACTTTTTTCAGAATAACCAGGACAATGGTATTTTTTCTGCTTTTTGTTTTTTTCACGGTTACTTTCGGAGTAAATGTCTTAGCCCAGGATTATTTGGAATATCAGATAAAAGAGGGAGATTGCCTCTGGGCAATTGCTAATAAATATAAACTTTCAATCCGGGAAGTTGCTGAAGCAAATAATATTAATGAGACAGAAATATTATTTCCTGGCTCATTAATATTAATTCCCAAAAATCAAGTAGATGATTCTAGTGAAAGCCAAGAAACTGCAACTATTGTCCACAAAGTAAAAAAAGGTGAAAGTCTTTGGGATATAGCCCAGCAGTATCGCCTTTCGCTGGACAAAATTTCTTCTGTGAATGATTTAAGGAAACCTGATTCCTTATATATCGGACAGGAGATTAATATTCCAATAGAAAATCAAAATGAAGTTAATCAGAAAGAAGATAATAAGCTTTCCTTTGAACCGGAAGAATCAAGTTATAGCGGCATAAGCACAACTTTAAATCAGGAATTCAGAGATTCGGTCAGAGAGACTGATTATACTGTAAAAGCAGGAGAAAATTTGTGGACTATTGCTCAAAATTATCAGGTATCATTAAGTGATTTATCAAAAATCAATAACCTGGAAAATGAGGAAAAATTATCCATTGGCCAGATTATTAAAATACCAATTCCGGGCAGGTCAAAAGACAGTGTAGGAGAAGACGAAAGCTTTGATGACGATAAAATTCAATATGATTTGGTAGAACATATTGTTGAATCAGGGGAAAACATTTCCTTGATAGCACAAAGATATCATATATCAGTTGAAACTATTTGCAAGCTTAACAATATTAATAAAGAAGATTATGTATATCCTGGACAAAGAATAAAAATAAAGGCAATTGAACAGCCGGAAGGCACTTTTATTGCAGATAGTAGTCTCACGGATGAAGAAAAGAAAGATATCTTAGTTAATAGCACTACACCCTCTGAGGATGAATACAAATCAACATACTATACCGTACAGCCAGGAGATACTTTATGGAGTATTGCCCAGGACTATGGGGTATCAATGGAAGGAATCGTAGCAGTTAATTATCTGAATAATAAAGATGTCTTATCCGTTGGTCAACAACTGGAGATACCTGCCATGGGTGGTTTACAACAGGATAAAGACAAAGTAAAAATAATAGAATACACTGTTATTAAAGGCGATTCTCTCTGGAATATTGCCCAGAAATATGATGTCAGGATGCATGAAATAATAAATATAAACCAGTTGGAGAGTATTACGAGATTATCTGTTGGTCAAAAATTAAATATTCCGGTTTCTGCAACCGCTTCAGCACCAAAACAAGAGACGCAAACAACTACCTCCGTTGCACAACAAGAAGATAAACCAAAAGATGCTGTGCATTATGTCCAAAAAGGCGATACGCTCTGGGGAATTTCCAGAAAATATCAGGTAAGCCTGCAGTCTATCACCAGCGCTAACCGGATATCTGAAAATAGCAGGCTTGTTGTTGGACAGAAACTGGTAATTCCGAACGTTAGAAGTTCTTCGGTTTCTGCACATGCTTTTGCGTGGCCCATAAGAGGATTGATTACTTCTCAATTTGGTATAAGGACACTTGGTGGACGAAGGGACTATCATACTGGAATTGATATAGATGGGCGCACCGGAGATTCTATTAGGGCAGCCGAAAGCGGTACAGTAAGTTTTAGTGGATATATCAATGGATATGGAAACACTGTTATTATTGATCATTCCGGTGGTCTGTCTACTGTTTATGCACATAACTCTAGCAATCTGGCAAGAGAAGGACAAAAGGTAAACAAAGGAGAAGTTATTGCAAGATTAGGGGCTACCGGTAATGCGACAGGGGCTCATTTGCATTTTGAAATCAGGCAAGATGGAAAGCCTGTGAATCCACTGATTTATTTAAATTGATATTATAGTTTCCCCTGAAAAATTTTCCCATTATTATTTATTTAACCATTTTTAGGGGTTCTTAACCCCAACCGCTTTGCGGGTGCGATATTTATTCTTGTAATTTCATAATATTATGCCCACATTTAATCAAGCTTCAGTCAAGAAACAGGTTGTTTGACCAAAAGAACAATCTGTGCTATTATATTAATTTAGGTACTTAGATTACTAAATATGATATTGACTGGAGGAGCAGCAATTGGAAATCAAAACAGATTACCGTTCATTAGCTATGTTCAGAAAAGGAGAAAAGGTAGCTCATCCTATTTTTGGTGTAGGCAATATTGCAAATATAGAAGAAAAGCGGGTCCTGGATATAAGTGAGAAATATTATATCCTTAACCTTTTTATAAATCAAATGACTCTTATGATTCCTGTAAGGAAAGCAGAAGAAATTGGTTTGAGAAAAATTGTAGATAAGGAAAAGATTCCCGAGGTTTTAGAGGTGCTGGGTGATGACATGGATGAAATGGAGCAGGACTATAAATCCAGAATAAAGACTCAGATGGAAATGGTTGATAGTGGAGATTTAATGAAAGTTGCCCAGGTTGTTAGAAATTACTACCAGCGAAAAAAGACAGATGCCCTTTCTGCAACCGAGAAGAGTTTACTGGAAAGAGCCAATAAAATTTTAATCAGCGAAATTAAAGCAGTATATAACATAGATGAAAATTCAGCACGGAAAACTATTAAGGAATACCTGACAAAAGAAAAAGTCCTGAATTAATAAACGTTTTTCTGGTTTAATTTTTGAACATGTTTTTATAAACTATGATTAGAGGCAGTATTTTTGCATATAACCTGCGATGACTTTTGTTCATCAGCAGGTTATATTATATTTATCTTAAAATATCTTATGGATCAGTTGGAACAATAATGATAGGTTGAAAGTATAATTAGTGGCTGATTTTTATAAGTAATCAATTATAGGAGATATTATGATGAATAATGAAAATAACCTGATTGACGGAAAGGCAATTGCCGAAACAATTAAAAATGAGTTAATTTTAGACACGGAAAGAATCTTCAAAGGCAAAAACATTGTACCCAAACTTTCTGTTGTAATACTGGGAGAAGACCCTGCCTCTCTTTTTTACGTTCGAATGATTGAAAGAACTTGCAAAAAAGTCGGTTTCCAATTTGAGAAGCATGCACTTGCTTTGGATACCAGTGAAGAGGATTTACTAGCCCTAATAGAAAAGCTAAATAAAGATGAAAAAATGCATGGGATTATTGTTCAGACCCCGCTTCCCCCCCATGTCAATCAAAAAAATATCCAGAGAGCTTTAACCCCTGAGAAAGATGTTGATTGTTTTAATCCTGTCAATATGGGTAATTTAGCCCTGGGTGTTCCTGTATATTTACCATGCACGCCCAATGCAGTTTATGAAATTTTAAAAAGAGAAAATATTGAAGTAGAAGGAAAGTATGTAACCATTGTCGGCAGAAGCAGCATTGTCGGCAAGCCATTAGCCCTGATTTTGTTATTAAAACAACCCAATGCCAATGCCACAGTTACTGTCTGTCATTCCAGAACAGGCAATCTTGCTGATTTTACCCGTAAGGCAGATATAATTGTAGCTGCTGCAGGAAAAGCAGGCATAATTACCGGCAGTATGGTAGAAGACAATACAGTAGTAATAGACGTAGGGACTAATGAAGTAGAAGGGAAACTGGTTGGTGATGTTAATTTTGAAGAAGTCTCCAAAATTGCCTCCAGGATTACCCCGGTACCGGGAGGGGTAGGCCCGGTTACTAATATGATGCTAATGAAAAATACTCTACAGGCAGCCAAAAATATTGCTGGAAATCTATAAAGAACTATAAAAAGTTATAAATTATCTTTTGTACTTCTTTTTATCTTTTCCAGATGAATAAGTAAGGCCGTAATATCAGAGGGGGTAACTCCCGGTATTCTTTTTGCCTGGCCAAGGGAAACAGGTCTTATTTCGCTGAATCTTTGTTTCCCTTCATGAGAGATACCGTATAATTGTGAATAGTCAATATCGGCTGGTATTTTGTAGTTCTCATTTTTCTTAAATCTTCTTACTTCCTCTACCTGGCGCTCGATATAACCAGAGTACTTAATTTGAATTTCTACCTGCTCAATAACCTCTGTATTCAGCACAGGCCTGTCGGGATCTAGTTTTTCAGAAGCAGAATAGGATAATTCCGGCCTTGTTAATAAATCTGCAAGGGAAACGGGTTTTAGCAGGGGAGAAGAATTTAATTTCTTAATTATATTGTTTGTAAGTTCATCGGGATATATCTTTAATTTCTGTAAACGCTCTATTTCTGTGGAAATCGCATCTTTCTTTTTAAGAAATTTTTGATACCTTTCTTCAGGAATAAGGCCATATCTATATCCGTAAGGTGTCAGTCTTAAGTCAGCATTATCCTGGCGAAGCAATAGTCGGTATTCTGCTAGTCCGGTTCTTAATCTATATGGTTCGCTAATGCTTTTTGTGACCAAATCATCTATTTCCACAGCGATATAGGCCTGAGAGCGATCTAAGATAAAAGGTTCTTTGTTATCCAGCAATTGAACTGCATTTATACCTGCAATCAGGCCCTGTTCGGCAGCCTCTTCATAGCCTGATGTCCCATTTATTTGCCCTGCCAAAAATAGTCCCTTTATCTTTTTTGTTTCCAGTGAATATTTTAATTGATGTGGCAGGATAACCTCGTATTCGATAGCATAACCATATCTGACTATATGGCAATTTTCCAAACCTTGAATAGTACGCAATGCCTGATGTTGTGCGAATGGTGGAAGACTGGTAAAGAAGCCCTGTAGATAGATTTCTTCGGTTGATTCACTTTCCGGTTCAAGAAATAATTGATGAGACTCATGATGGGGGAAACGGACAATTTTATCTTCTATAGAAGGGCAATAACGAGTTGCTGTACTTTGAATGGTGCCATTAACCAATGGAACTTGATTGATATTTGCCCTTATCATTTCTTGAGTTTTGGTGTTGGTTCGAGTGCTGAATACAGTATGATTAGAATAAACTTTCTTTTCAGATTCATATGAAAAAGCCAGGGGCTCTTCGGCACTTTTTTGTTCGGTTAAATTTGAAAAATTGATACTTCTTTTATCTATACGGGGGGGAGTACAGGTATTCAGACGTGTAGTAAGAAAACCAAGTGACCTGATCTGTTTTGCCAGGTCAGTAGAGGAAATTTCTCCGGCTCTTCCGGCACTATAACTGATTCTACCAATATAGATTTTTCCATCTAAAAAAGTTCCTGCTGCTATAATGACAGTCGGAGAAAGAATGGGAACCCCACTTTGCAATATAACCCCTTCAATCTTATTGTTATCTCTTATCAGTAAACCTGTGACCATTTCCTGAATGAGGGTTAAATTACCCTGAGTTTGAATTGTTTTAATCATTTCTTCTTTATATTTATTTTTATCAACCTGGGCACGCAGAGCCCACATTGCCGGACCTTTGCTTGTATTGAGCATCCTGATATGTAAAGTGGATTTATCGGTTATTTTGGCTAATTCTCCACCCAGGGCATCTATCTCTTTTGCCACATGCCCCTTGCCAGGACCACCAATAGAGGGATTGCAGGGTAGTAAAGCGATGTTATCTATATTTGAAGTAATTAATAGCGTTTTAACACCTCTGCGTGCAGCAGCTAATGCGGCTTCGCATCCCGCATGGCCTGCTCCTATTACTATGATATCGTATTGAAAATCACTCATCTTAATCCTTCCAGTTTTCATTTATTGCATTTATTACATTACAACTAAAAAAGATAGCACATTCTAAAATATTTTGCATCTTTTTGTCAAGAACGCTATTATATTATTCCAAGTTGTTGCCGTAAAAAAAAAGTTATGTTATACTTTAATCGGAGAGATGACCGAGTGGCCGAAGGTGGTTGCCTGCTAAGCAATTGAGTGGATTTTAAGTCCGCTCCGAGGGTTCGAATCCCTCTCTCTCCGCCATTTTTTATTTAACCATAAAAAACACCTTCTAAGAAGGTAGTAATGGTTAAATAAAAAAGTTTTACCATAAAAAGATTAAAATAAGCCAGATGATAATATTTAGCCTGAAGTCCAAAGCTGGAAATACTGTTGCTTAAGAAAGATTATGGCTAAAGGTATAAATAAAAAATCGTAAGAAAAAGAGTGAAAAAGTTAAACCTCTTTCAGGGGTTCTTAAAGCCATCCGCTATGCGGGTGCGATATTTACTTAATCCTCAATTTTATTATATTCTCTTTAGGGGGTTATAATGACTTCCGGTTCGGGGCAAAACCTTGCGTCTAGTATGCCTGATATTAAAATTCACCATGATTTTAGATATGGAGATTTAGGAAAAGTTTTGTTCTTGCATGGCCAGGTTTATAATCAGGAATATAGGTTTAATCATGAATTTGAAGCTTATGTAGCGGAGGGTCTGGCAGAATTTGCCAGAAAATACAAGTCTGATAAAAGCTGTCTCTGGATAGCAGAGGAAAAAGGGGATACCATTGGATCTATTGCAATTTTGGAAAGAGATAATAAGCAAGCTCAATTACGATGGTTTATAGTACACCCTGAATATCGCGGCAAAACAATTGGAAGATTTTTATGCAAAAAAGCGATAGAATTTTGTCAGAATGCCGGGTATGACAGTATATATTTATGGACACTTGGCAATCTTGTTGCTGCCAGGAAAATTTATGAGGCAAATGGTTTCCAGCTGATAAAGAAAAAGCAGAATCAGCTTTGGGGGCATAACTTGGTGGAAGAATTCTATGTCTTAAAGTTTTAATAATAGCTAAAAGACAAGAAGGTAGAAATAACATATATAATATTAACACCAGTATAGGAGGCATTTATGGTGAAAAAGCTATATCGTTCTCGAAAAGATTCTATGATTGCCGGAGTATGTGGCGGAATTGCAGAATATTTTGAGATAGATTCCACATTAGTGCGGCTTCTGACCATTCTTATTGTTTTTTTAGGTGGCGTAGGTGTGCTTGCCTATATCATAGCCTGGATAGTTATTCCAGAAAATCCAGAACATAAGATGAATGATAAAGAATACGAACGGGATGAAGAAAAAGACATTACCGGGAAAGAAGAAAAGAATAATAAACACATATGGGGTGGTTTAATCCTCATTTTCCTGGGATTATTTTTTTTGTTGCGAAGTTTTTTCCCTCGCTTTTTTATAATTAGTTTTTGGCCGATTGCTCTTGTGATAATAGGAATTGTTCTTATTATACAGTCTTTTATCGGAAGAAAATAGCAATATTAATATTAGCAATTTAAATTCCTGGTTTTGGTGTTAGAAACAGCATCTCTCCAAACATAATTCCATTAAGTTTATAATGTAAAAATATTTGTGATATTAAGGAGCTATAAATGAAATTTCCAGACTCCAAGACAAAAATTGTCTGCACATTAGGCCCTGCCTCGCATGATAAGAAAATAATTAAAGAATTAGTATTAGCAGGAATGAATGTGGCACGTTTGAACCTTGCCCATGATAAGGCTGATTATCATCGGGAAACATTAAAGAATGTAAGAGAAGTTGAAAAAGAGCTGGGAGTTTTCCTACCTGTAATGATGGATATCCCCGGTCCGAAAATCAGGATTGGCAAAATAAAGGATGGCCCTGTTCTTCTAAAAAAAGGGCAGAAGATTTGTCTGACAACCAAAAATATTGTCGGAAATGAATCTATTATACCGGTAGAATATGAGTCCCTGTTTCAAAGTATCAAAAAGGGAAGCCTGGTGTATTTATATGATGGTTTTATTCAGCTGAAGGTTAAGGAAATCCAGAATAATGAAGCCCTGTGCCAGGTAGTAACAGGTGGAAAGCTTGATTCACATAAGGGTCTTAATTTACCAAAAGCCAAAATGATAATTGATCCGATTAGTGAGAAGGATCTAGGGCTTATTTCTTTTGGATTAGAAGAAGGAGTGACAATTTTTGGTATATCATTTGTTGAGAAGGCAGAAGATATTCTAAAAGTAAAGGAATTTGCCCGAAAGAAAGGTCAAAAAATATTTACGGTAGCAAAGATTGAGAGGGAAGAAGCTGTAAAGAATATTGATGAAATACTTAAGGTTAGCGATGCTATTATGGTAGCCAGAGGTGATTTAGGAGTACAGGTTGATATTGAAGAGATTCCTGTAATTCAAAAAAAATTAATTGCTAAGGCAAATCGCATGAGCCGACCGGTTATTACTGCAACCCAAATGCTGGTATCCATGACCGAAAATATCAGGCCAACTCGCTCTGAAGTAACTGATGTAGCCAATGCTATTCTGGATGGAACAGATGCCACTATGCTATCCGAGGAGACTGCAGTAGGTCAATTCCCGGTAGAAGCGGTAAAGATGATGACTGACATTGCAGTTTCTACTGAACGGGAATATCGTAATTTTTACCATAAATCTGCTTTATGTGAAGACTTGCGTCTTTCTTTTCAGCGAGAAAAGCCCTTAGTAGAGGATATTATTTCTATGCATACTATGGAAAGTAGCCAGATTATCCGTTCTAAATATGTATTGACACCAACTGAAAGCGGTAATACTGCGAGAAGAATTTCCAGATTCAAGCCATTTTGCTGGATTCTTGCCTTTACTCCAAATCAGAAGGTTGCCCGTTTCCTGGCACTTTCATACGGGGTTTTTCCTTTTATGATAGATAGAAAGAAAACTGATTGGTATAAAAGAATCATGGATATACTCAGAGAGAAAAAATTGATAAAGAAAGGCGATTTTCTTATTTTGACTGAAGGAACAATCAAGAAGAAGACCGGTGGAACTGATTCAATGCGCATAATTGCTGTTGATTAGAATAGAATATTCCATTTCAAATATTTTTTATTTTTAAATTAATAATATAGTAATGTTATAATGATAATTAATAGTAAATTTGTTACATGCCAGGAGCATAAATGAAAGATAATAAAAATTCATCTGAAAGTATTAATAAAGGTAAAGTAACTGCTATTCGAGGTAGTGTTATTGATGCCTATTTCTCTGAAAAAATACCTGATATCCCAAATCTTCTGAAGGCAGGTAATGTTTTTTTTGAAGTCGTGCTTCATCTTGATTCCAATATTGCCAGAGGAATCGCCTTAACCTCAACCCAGGGATTAAAGAGGGGGGATGAAGTACTTGATTATGGCTATCCTTTAAGAGTACCTGTTGGGGAGCAATTGCTGGGAAGAATGTTTAATGTATTTGGTGAGGCAATAGATGGTGGAGAAAAAATCGATACTGAGAAAAGAAGGCCAATTTATAAATCACCCTTGAGCTTGACAGAGCGATCAACTGATATTGGATTATTTGAAACAGGCATCAAGGTTATCGATGTTTTATCTCCCCTGGAAAAAGGTGGTAAGGCAGGTCTATTCGGCGGAGCAGGTGTTGGTAAAACCGTTCTTATTATGGAGATGATTCATAATATGGCCTCAGGCTATCAGGGGGTCAGTCTTTTTTGCGGTATAGGAGAACGCTCCCGGGAGGGTGAAGAGCTTTACCGGGAAATGAAGGAATCAGGAGTATTGGAAAAAGCGGTAATGATTTTTGCTCAGATGAATGAACAGCCAGGAGCCAGATTTCGGGTCGGACATGCTGCTCTTACGATGGCAGAATATTTCCGTGATGAAGGCAAGCAGAATGTCCTTTTGTTAATTGATAATATATTTCGTTTTGTACAGGCAGGTTCAGAGGTATCAGGCTTATTAGGAGAACTTCCCTCCAGAGTAGGCTACCAGCCAACTCTGGCCAGTGAGATTGCCGACCTGGAAGAAAGAATAAGCAGTTCATTAACTGGTGACATCACCTCTATTCAGGCAGTTTATGTTCCTGCTGATGATTTTACTGATCCGGCTGCTGTACATACCTTTAGCCATCTTTCGGCTTCTATTGTCCTTTCCCGGCAACGGGCTAGTCAGGGTTTGTATCCTGCTGTTGACCCTTTAAATTCCAATTCCAGTATTCTTACTCCTACGGTTGTTGGCCAAAGGCACTATGATATAGCCCGCAGGATAAAGCAAACACTTTCTGAATACGAAGAGTTAAAGGATATTATTGCCATGCTTGGCCTGGAAGAGCTTTCCAGGGAAGACCAGAATACTGTGAATAGGGCAAGAAGGCTGGAAAGATTTTTGACACAGCCTTTTGCAGTGACCGAGCAATTTACTGGAAATGAAGGGCGTCGGGTTTCTTTACAGGAAGCACTGGAAGGATGCGAACGTATTTTAAATGATGAATTTCGTGATCATTCCGAAAACTCTCTCTATATGCTTGGCACTGTTGACGAGGCAAAAAAATGATGGATTTAAAGATTTTATTGCCAGAAAAAACCTATTGGCAGGGAAAAGTAAAAAAGATAGTAGGAGAGGCAATTAATGGATTCTTCTGCTTATTGCCCCGTCATGTTGATTTTGTAACAATTATGACCCCTGGCATTTTTTTTGCCTTAACAGAAAAAGAAAGAGATCTCTATATAGCTATCAATGAGGGCATATTGATTAAAGCTGATGATAAGGTAACCCTCTCTGTCAGGGGCGCCGTTAGAGGAGATAACCTGGGGGATTTAAAAAAACAGGTTGAAGATAACTTTCTCAAGGTTAATGAACAGGAAAAGGGTGCCCGAAGTGCCCTGCAGAAGCTGGAAGCTGATTTTGTCAGGAGGTTTTTGGATTTAGAGGCACATGGATAAAAATAGCAATTCTGAGAAAAAAAGAGAAAAAGACTTTCTTCAAGAGATAGAAAAGAAGGAAAAGAGAAGAATCAAGGCACAGAGCAGGAAAAATCGCACTATCTGGATGGGATTCGGACTTTTTGGCGTTATTGGCTGGTCGGTAATGATTCCAACCATAATTGGAATTAGTATTGGCTTATGGGCTGATAGAAAATGGCCAGGACAGATATCATGGACTTTGACCTTTCTTTTTCTGGGCATTGCCCTGGGTTGCTGGAATGCCTGGTACTGGGTGCAGAAGGAACGAAAAGTTATTGAAAAAGAAATAGATGAAATAGATAAAGAGGAGTAATTCAAGATAAAAGTAGTTAATTTTATTATTTTAGGTATTATATCAGGTGTCTTTTATTTTGGCGGGTTATGGCTAACTTTACAATACATGGTGCGGTCACGTTATCCGGCATTAATTACCCTATTTAGTTATATCATACGGGTTGCAGTTTCTTTTCTTATTCTGCTTTATATTGCCCGTTTTGGGGAATGGACTTATATTATATACTGGTTAGCCGGATTTATTTTAGCTCGCATTGTATTATCGCGTTTATTGGGTGATAATTATCCGAAAAAAGACAAGAAGGAGCAATAGTTATGGAAATAACTCCTGATGCTGTTATCTATTTTCAATGGAATGGCATACATTTAAACGCCACTATCATATTTACCTGGTTGGTGATGCTCGTATTGGTATTAATCAGCTGGCTAGCTACAAAAGACTTAAAAGTAGGACCTGATATCAGTCGCTGGCAAACTTCCCTGGAAGTAATTATCAACTATATTCGCCAACAGATTAAGGAAATTACCCAGCAAAACCCGGATCAATTTATTCCTTTTTTGGGGAGCCTCTTTTTATTTATTTCCATTTCTAATTTGCTGGCTATCGTACCTGGATATCATCCGCCTACCGGTTCGCTTTCAACAACAGCAGCCCTGGCAATTTGTGTATTTTTTGCTATCCCCATATTTGGCATCGGTAAGATTGGTGTAAAGAATTATTTAAAGCAATACCTGGAACCATCTGTTCTGATGCTGCCTTTTAATATTATCGGAGAATTATCCCGAACCCTGGCTCTAGCAGTTCGTTTATTCGGAAATATTATGAGTGGCACTTTAGTTGCCGGAATTTTATTGATTATTGTGCCATTGTTTGTACCGATTATTATGCAGATATTAGGGCTGTTAATCGGCCAGATACAGGCTTATATCTTTACTGTATTGGCTACGGTTTACATTGCTTCTGCTACACAGGCAGAGAGCGAATTACAACAAAAAAATAATAATGAAGGAAGTGAGAAAAATGAGTAGTATTGATATTGTAAGTGCAGTTTCCATTTTTACAGCCGGCATTACCATGGCTATCGGTTCTATTGGTCCTGCTATTGGACAGGGAATGGCAGTAGCAAGGGCTCTTGGGGCTATCGCCCAGCAGCCTGATGAGGCAAACACCATAACCCGAACATTGTTTGTCGGCCTTGCTATGGTCGAATCCACTGCTATCTATTGCCTGGTTATTTCTGTAATTCTTATTTTTGCCAATCCTTTCTGGAATTATATTTTAGGTCAATAAGGGGAATTATATGATAATTGATATGTTTACAGTAATAGCACAGATTATCAATTTTTTGATTCTGATTGTATTACTGAAAAAGTTTCTTTTTAATAAAATTGTCGGCATTATAGATGAAAGGGGAGAGCAGATTAAAGGGCAGATAAAAAATGCCGAACAACAGCAAAAGGAGGCGGAAGAGGAGATTAAAAAGCAACACAAAATCAGGGAAAAACTGGAAGAAAAATGGGATGAAAACCTTGCTCAAATGAAAAAAGAGCTCCAGGACAAGCGTGAACAGATGATGGAAGAAGCCAGGCAATCTGTTAATGAAGAAGAAAAAAACTGGAGGAATTCAATTATTAAGCAGCGTGATGCCTTCTTAAAGGAATTAAAAGAGCTTTCCTGCCAGCAGGTATGTCAGATTTCCAGAAAGGTTCTGGCGGACCTGGCAAATGAAAAATTGGAAAACCAGCTGATAGAAAGTTTCTTACAGCAATTAAATGATGCAAAAGGCAGCAATGGCAAGGGATTCCAGTTATCTGATTTAGATGCCAACAAAGTAATAGAAATAAATACGGCTTTTGAATTGCAGAAAAAAGAACAAGAAATGATTATCGATAAATTGAAAAGTCTTCTTCAAAATGAAATACGTATCAGCTTTAAAGAATCAGAAGACCTTATCTGTGGTATTGAATTAAGGGCAGAAGGAAAAAAGATTTCCTGGAGCATAGAGAGCTATCTTGGTTCTCTGGAAAAAAGTTTGCAAAAATTATTTGAAGAAGCAGAACATCAACAGGAAATTAATAACAAAATAGAAGATAACACCGACAAAAAAGAAGATGAATAAATTTTCCGGGGGAGAGAAGATGAAAGAATTAATTCAGAATAAGCCTCTTCAGGAACACATAAAAGAGACTTTTTCCAGAATGGGAAAAGTTGTAAAAAAGCAGAAAACATCTTTTGATTTTCAGGAAATAGGTCTTATTACATCGGTTGGAAAAAATATTGTAAAGGCAAATGGATTGCCTAATGTAAAATCAGGTGAGATTGTCCGTTTTAAAAAAGGTCAGCTTGGTATGGTCTTTAACCTTAATCCTGAAAGCGTGGACATAATACTTTTAGATGAGTCAACAGCTATTGCCTCAGGTGATGAGGTGGTACGAACTAACAGAGTTATGAGTGTTCCCGTTGGGGAAATGCTTCTTGGTCGCATCATAGATGCTGCAGGTAGACCACTGGATAATAAGGGGGCAGTCAGAACAACAGAATATGCCCCGATTGAACAGGATGCAGCTCCTATTATGGATAGGGACCCTGTAAATACACCATTGCAGACCGGATTACTGGTTGTAGATTCTTTAATCCCTGTTGGAAGAGGCCAGAGGGAATTGATTTTAGGTGACCGCCAGACAGGCAAAACAGCCATTGCTATTGATACTGTTTTGAATCAAAAAAAGGGAGACGTTATTTGCATTTATTGTGCAGTTGGCCAGCAGATATCTTCTGTTGCCCGGGTAATTTCCAGATTAGAATCTTCCCAGGCGATGGAATATAGTATTGTGTTAGTGGCATCCGGTGATGAGGCACCCGGATTGAATTATATTGCTCCTTATGCTGCCACCAGTATTGGAGAATACTTCATGAAAAAAGGCAAGGATGTGCTGGTTATTTATGATGATTTAACCCAGCACGCCCGTTCTTATCGTGAGTTGTCCTTATTAATGAGAAGACCGCCGGCCAGAGAGGCATTCCCTGGTGATATTTTTTATATACACTCCCGGCTTCTGGAGAGGGCTACTCATTTGAAAAAAGAGTATGGAGGAGGCTCTCTGACAGCGCTGCCTGTCATTGAAACAGAGGCACAGAATTTATCAGCCTATATACCGACTAATATCATATCGATTACTGATGGACAGATATACCTGTCACCTCAATTATTTCAGGGTGGTATCCTGCCGGCAGTAGATGTAGGTAAATCGGTTTCTCGTGTTGGGGGAAAAACCCAATTAGCAGCATACCGTAAAGTAGTTGGTGACTTACGGTTAAGTTATTCTCAGTTTCAGGAACTGGAGATTTTTGCCCGCTTTGGAACCCAATTAGATGAAAATACCAAAAAGACTTTAACCCGGGGAAGAAGAATAAGGGAAATATTAAAACAGAATCAATATGCTCCTTATTCAGTTTTAGAACAAATAATTTTTCTGTTAGCTGCTTCCCGTGGTTTACTGGATGAAGTCCCTATAAGTCTTATCGGTGAATTTAAACAAAGTGTTAAAGAGGGAATTAAAGATAAATTTTCCGGAATTACCGAAAGGATTAATAATAATGAAAACTTATCTTCTGATGATGAAGAGAGATTAACTGACTTTATTCAGGAGATAACCGATTCAATTGTAAAGGATATTGATTATGCAGATGCTGGAGACAATCCGCAGGAAAATTGAAAGTGCAAAAGATTTGCACTCAGTAGTAAAAACAATGAAAGCACTGGCTGCAGTAAATATACATGCCTATGAGAAAGCAGTTCGTGCTATAAATTTTTATTATCAAAATATTGAAGCTGGTTTACAGGCAGTTCTAAAAGAAAACACTGATATTCTAAAAACACCGGTTGCTGATGATAGTGATTCTATTGGTATCATTGTTTTTGGTGCACAAAGAGGAATGGCCGGTAATTTTAATTTACCTGTCGTTAATAAGCTGGATTCCTGGCTCAAAAAAAAGGAATTAAAACAGCGGTCAGCACTAACTGCCTGTGTTATCGGAGATAGAATTTCAGAACCTTTGCAGGATATAGGAATTTTACCAAGTTATAACATTGATTTTCCTAATTTTCGCTATCATCTGGATGGTACTATTCAAAATATACTTCTAATAGTCGAGGAGTGGCGTTTTCAGAAAAAGGTATCACATATTCATCTTTTTTATAATCGTCCAACAAGCGGATCTTCTTTTAGACCGGGACATTCTCAATTATACCCTTTAAATCCTGATTGGCTCAAGGAATTGGCAGGCAGGCAATGGACTTCCCGTTCGATACCGCTGTATACTATTCCAGCCGGAGATTTGTTTAATATGATTATCCGTCAATATTTTTATATCTCACTCTACAAGGCATTTATTGAATCAATGGCTAGCGAAAATGCAAGCAGATTGCTTGCCATGCGCAAGGCAGAACAAAATATTGAAGAACAGCTAGAAGAGCTGGATGCCCAGTTTAACAAACAAAGACAGGATTCGATAACTGAGGAGTTACTGGACATTGTTGCCGGCTTTGAAGCCCTTTCCGAATGATAGTATAATAATTAATTGTGTTTATTGTAAAAGTTTTTTGAATGCCAATTAGGTAAAAGATTAATGAATGATGTAAATAATACAAAAGAAAAAGATTATAAAAAAAGTATTCGAATTACCGGAATGACCTGTGTAAACTGTGCCAGGCGAGTGGAAGATAATCTCCAAAAAATAGAAGGAGTAAAGCTTGCCTCAGTAAACCTGGCTACTGAGTCTGCTTACATTATTAGCCAGCGTCAACTCTCTTTTGGAGAAATAAAAGAAGCTGTGGAGAATGCCGGGTATGGTGTTACAGAGAATGTAGATGAAGATTTAGGCCAGAAAAGATTCAAACAGGTAAGAGAAAATTTAGTCTTATCATGGAGTATATCTCTTCCACTATCAATTATGATGATTTTTCATATGTTTGGATATCATATTCCGGGTTTCGTCTGGATAGAAGTATTTGCCGTAGCCCCGGTTATCTTTTATTGCGGTAAATCCACAATTAAAAGTGCCTGGATAGCATTCAGACACTCTCATTCCAACATGGACACTCTCATTGCTATAGGCTCAATCACCTCCTGGCTTACCGCCATTTTAAACAGGGTGGGTTTGCCTATCATGTCTTTTGGAACACTTGGTGCTATGATTATGGCGATTCATCTTACAGGACGCTTTATTGAATCTCATCTACGAGATAAAGCAGCCAAGGAAATAAAGGCATTAATATCACTACAGGCTAAAGAAGCAACAGTTTTAATAGAAAATAAGGAAACAACCTTACCCATATCAATGATAAAGTCTGATTATCTGGTTAAGGTAAGGCCTGGTGAACGCATTCCGGTAGATGGGATTGTCATGGAAGGAATCTCCTCAGTGGATGAATCTTTTATCAACGGGGAACCAATTCCCAAAAAGAAAGAAAAAGAAGACACGGTTATAGGGGGCTCAATTAACCTGACCGGAGTACTGTTGATAAAAGTTACCGGGGTAGGTGAAAAGTCTTTTCTATCCCAGATGATACAGCTAATCAAGGAAGCTCAGGGTACAAAAGTTCCCATACAGGCACTGGCTGACAGGATAACAAACTGGTTTGTTCCGACCATTATTGCCCTTGCTTTGGTGAGTGCAGTATTCTGGTTCTTCAGACTAAGTATCCATCAATCTTTTTTATTAAAAGCAAAAGAAATTTTCCCCTGGATTTTAATAACAGATAATAGCTTGTCATTCGCAGTTTTTGTCTTTATCTCTACTGTTGTAATAGCCTGTCCCTGTGCATTAGGTCTGGCTACTCCTATGGCCCTGGTAACAGGCAGTGGTTTGGCAGCCAAAAAAGGATTAATCATCAGAAACGCCGAAGCAATACAAACCTCCAGGGATGTAGCCTATGTTCTTATGGATAAGACAGGTACCATAACCCATGGACAGCCTTCTGTAATTCATCATAATTTGTCTGAAGAAGAGATTAATATTGTGGCATCAATTGAAAGTAATTCCCATCATCCTCTGGCCAGGGCTATTGCCGGCAGTACCAAAGACGAGAAAAAAATTAATGAAATCGATAATATTGAGGAAATTCCCGGTAAAGGGGTAATGGCTACTTATAAGGAAAAAACTTATTTTATTGGTAAGCCTGCGGAAAAAAGTGAGTACCTGCCATATTTACAAAAAGGACAAACAGTAGTAGAGATATTAAAAGATAAGAACAAGTTTGGTTTTATTGTTTTATCTGATAAAATAAGAGAAGACTCAAAGCAGGCAATATCTAAACTCAAAAAATTAAATATTTTACCGGTGATGGTTACCGGTGATGATGAAATCACTGCCCGGGTAGTAGCAGAGGAGACTGGTATTGAAAAAATATATGCAGGAGTTAAACCTGAAGAAAAACTGGAAATTGTCCGGGACTATCAGAGCCATGGTAAAAAAGTTTTAATGATAGGTGACGGAATCAATGATGCAGCTTCTCTGAAAGGGGCCGATATAGGGGTAGCAATGGGGGGAGGAGCTGATCTGGCATTAGATAGTGCAGATATTGTTATTATTAAAAAAGGAATTAGCGGACTTATTGACAGTATTAATATTTCAGTTAGTATTTTTAAGATTATTCAACAGAATTTATTCTGGGCTTTTTTGTACAATACCCTGGCAATACCTATGGCTATGCTTGGTCTTTTGCATCCGGCTATTGCTGAGGGTGCCATGGTTTTCAGTTCAATAACTGTTATTTTAAATTCTTTAAGAATTCAAAAAGGCCAGGAATAAAATAATAAATAATAATTTCTAAATATAAATTTATAAAAAAAGAAAAGGAATAAATAAAATGAAACACAAATTGATTACCTTAGACGGGAATACGGCAGCCGCTCATACTGCCTATCATGTTAGCGAGAATGTTACAATTTATCCGATTACCCCCTCTTCCGTTATGGGAGAATTGGCAGACCTGTGGGCATTTCAGGAAAAAAAGAACATCTGGGGAGCAGTCCCTTTTGTAGCGGAGATGCAAAGTGAAGCAGGAGCAGCGGGAGCGGTCCATGGTTCCCTGCAAAGGGGGGCATTAACCACTACTTTTACTGCATCTCAGGGATTATTGCTGATGCTTCCAAATATGTTTAAGATTGCCGGTGAGCTTACTCCCGCAGTGTTTAATGTTTCAGCACGTTCAGTAGCAACTCATGCCTTATCTATTTTTGGCGACCATTCTGATGTAATGGCTGCCAGAACTACCGGCTTTGCTTTAATTGCAGCTGCTTCTGTTCAGGAAGCCATGGATTTCCCATTAATTGCTCAAGCAGCTTCTCTGAAATCCAGAATTCCGTTTTTGCACTTCTTTGATGGGTTCCGAACTTCTCACGAAATATCCAAAGTAGAGCTGCTTGAAAATGAAGAAATGAAAAAAATGATTAATGACGAACTCATTTATGAACACAGGGCACGCGCACTTTCTCCGGAACGTCCGTTTATTAGGGGAACTGCCCAGAACCCGGATGTATTTTTCCAGGCAAGGGAAGGGTGCAATCCTTTCTATGATAAATGTGCCGATATTACAGAAGAGACCATGAAAAATTTTAAGGAAATTACCGGTAGAGAATACCATCTTTTCCAGTATGAAGGTGCCCCTGATGCAGAATATGTCATTATAATAATGGGCTCAGGCTGTGAGACGGTTCAGGAAACTGTACAATACCTGACAGGAAAAGGCGAAAAGGTAGGTCTGATAAAAGTTCGTTTATTCAGACCGTTCTCAGTTAAGCATTTATATCAGGCCATACCTGAGACAACCAAAAAATTATGTGTTTTAGATAGAACCAAAGAGCCGGGCAGTGCAGGAGAGCCATTGTATATTGAAGCCCTGTCTGGAATTAATGAGTATATGAGTGAGAATAACATTGATAGAAAAATAAAGGTCATTGGCGGAAGATATGGCTTATCATCAAAAGAATTCACACCTGCCATGGTCATGGGAGTATTCGATGAGATAAAGAAAGAAAAACCCATGAATCATTTTACCGTTGGCATTAATGACGATGTAACTCATAAGAGTGTTAAATACCCGGAACATTTTCACATTGAACCAGCTGATAGAGTCCGGGCTGTATTTTATGGATTAGGCTCAGACGGAACCGTTAGCGCAAACAAGAGTTCTATTAAAATAATCGGTGAAGAAACTGATAACTTTGCCCAGGGATATTTTGTCTATGATTCCAGAAAAGCAGGATCGTTAACAATTTCTCATTTACGTTTTGGCAAAGCCCCAATCCATTCACCATACCTGATTGAAAAAGCAAACTTTATCGGTTGTCATCAGTTCCCGTTTTTAGAAAAATATGATGTTTTGAAGCATGCTGAGGATAGTGCCGTATTACTCTTAAACAGCCCGTATCCTGCTGAAGAAGTATGGGATAAAATTCCCAAAGAAGTGCAGGAAAAGATTATTGAAAAAAAGATTAAACTATATGCTATCAATGCATATCAAATTGCGAAAGAAACCGGTCTTGGGGTTAGAATTAACACAGTAATGCAGACAGCATTCTTCCTGTTAAGCAAAATATTACCAGAAGATGTTGCTATTGATAAGATTAAACAGTTTATTAAAAAATCTTATGGTACTAAGGGGGAGGCAGTTCTTAACAAAAATAACCAGGCGGTTGACCTGGCTAAAGAATCTATACAGGAGATAAAAATACCTGTCAAAGCTGAGGGTACCATCAGTAAGAAAGAAACCGTTTCTCCCGAGGCACCTGAGTTTGTACGTGAAGTAACTGCCAGGATGATAGCACAAGAGGGAGATGATATTCCGGTAAGTGCCTTTGAACCTGATGGAACATTCCCATCCGGAACTACCAAATGGGAAAAAAGAAATATAGCCCAGGAAATTCCAGAATGGGATGTGGATACCTGTATCCAATGTGGAAATTGTGCCTTTGTCTGTCCTCATGCAGTTATTAGAAGTAAGGTTTTCTCTCCTGATTTACTTGCTGATGCACCGAAAGGCTTTAAATCTGCCGACAGCAAGGCTAAGTCATTCCCAGGACAAAAGTTTACACTGCAAATCTCTCCGGAAGATTGTACCGGTTGTGGCTTATGCGTAGAGGCATGTCCCGCTAAAAACAAGCAAGAGCCTGGTAAAAAAGCCATTAATATGGTATCTGTGAAAAAGACTCAGGAACAGGAAAAGAAAAATTGGAAGTTCTTTGAAAGTATTCCATTGGTTGACCGAGAAAAACTGCAGCTTAATCGAATTAGAGATTTACAATTTACCCTGCCGTTGTTTGAGTACTCAGGAGCCTGTGCCGGTTGTGGAGAAACCCCTTATTTAAAGCTGATAAGTCAATTATTTGGGGATAGAATGATTGTAGCCAATGCCACTGGTTGTTCCTCGATTTATGGTGGTAATTTGCCGGCAACTCCCTACACCTGTAATCAGGATGGTCATGGACCTGCCTGGTCAAACTCTCTCTTTGAAGATAATGCTGAATTTGGTTATGGATTTAGATTAGCGATAGACCAGCAGAAAAAAATGGCTATTAATTTATTAGAACAGCTTAAAGATGAAATCGGTAAAGAGCTTGTTGATGAGCTCATCAATTCACCACAGGCTAATGATGAAGAAATTCAACAACAGAGAGAAAGAGTGGAGCAATTGCATAAAAAAATACAGAGTATTTCTAGAGAAGAAGCCCGACAGTTAGAGAGTCTGTCAGAATCTCTAATACAGAAAAGTGTCTGGATAATTGGCGGAGACGGTTGGGCCTATGATATTGGTTATGGAGGACTTGACCATGTAATTGCGCAGAAGCAGAATGTAAATATCCTGGTATTGGATACTGAAGTCTATTCTAATACTGGAGGACAGATGTCCAAAGCTACCCCTTTAGGTGCTGTTGCAAAGTTTGCTGCGGGCGGAAAAGATATGGCCAAAAAAGACCTTGCCCTTATGGCAGTTAACTATGGTAGTGCATATGTGGCAAGGATTGCACTGGGAGCAGACATGAATCATACTATAAAAGTATTCCGTGAAGCCGAAGCCTATAATGGTCCTTCCATGATTGTTGCCTATTCACATTGTGCAGGGCACGGCTATGACCTGAGAAACGGGTTAAAGCAACAGAAAGCAGCAGTAGCATCAGGATACTGGCCATTAATGCGTTATAATCCGGAACTAAAGAAAGAAGGCAAGAATCCATTCTTGCTGGACAGCAAAGCTCCCAGTATCCAGTTGGAAGAGTATATTTATGCTGAAAACAGGTACAGAATACTAACTTACAGTAAACCTGAGATTGCCAAAGAATATTATAAAAGAGCCCAGGCAGAAGTAATGAATCGCTGGAAAATATATGAAAAGTGGGCAAAAGATGAGGATTCTCAAAAATAAATATGAAATAGGGGGATAAAGAGATGATTGATTTAAGTACTGATTATTTAGGGATTAAATTAAAAAATCCTTTGGTAGCCTCTGCTTCTCCGTTATGTGAAAATATTGAAAACATCATGCAGATGGAAAAAAACGGAATTGCTGCTATAGTCATGCATTCACTTTTTGAGGAGCAAGTTGCCCTGCAGGAAAAAGAATTGAATTATGCTTTGACACAACAAACCGAGAGCTATGCTGAATCATTGAGCTATTTTCCCGATATAAATGATTATCATTTTGCCCCTGATGAGTATGTAGAATATATTAACAAAGTAAAAAAGGCTGTCAATATACCAATTATTGGCAGCCTGAATGGAATTTCAAATAGCGGATGGATTCGTTATGGCAAAAAAATTGAAGAGGCAGGTGCGGATGCTCTTGAGCTCAATATTTATTATTTACCTACTAAAAAAACAAACACTTGTCAGGAAATAGAACAAAAATACCTTGACCTGGTAAAAGAATTAAGACAGAATATAACAATACCCATCGCAATAAAGCTCGGTCCTTATTTCAGCTCTATTCCGGGGATTGTTCATAAAATTGTTGAAGAAGGCGCTAATGGACTGGTATTATTTAATCGTTTTTATCAGCCTGATGTTGACTTGATTGAAATGGCTGTTAATCCTAATTTGGAGTTAAGCAGTTCTTCGGAATTAAGATTGAGACTGAGATGGGTTGCTATGCTTTACAAGAATATAAAGGCAGATCTGGCAATTACCGGGGGTGTGCACACTGTAGAGGATATTATTAAAGGTATTTTAGTGGGGGCAAATGTAACTATGATGACCTCAGCTCTATTAGCACAGGGTATTCCCTATATTGACAATTTAGTCAAAGGAACTGAAGAATGGCTGAGAAGAAACCATTATAATTCTATAAATGAAGTCAGAGGTCTTTTAAGCACGCAGAATATTAAAGAAACAGATGCCTTTGAAAGGGCAAATTATATGAAAGTATTAAAATCCTATCACCTCGAGTAATTTATTTAACCATAAAAAGATTAAAATAAGATAGATGATAATTTTGCACCTGAAGTCCAAAGTTGGAAAGAATATTTCTTAAGAAAAATTATGGCTAAAGGTATAAATAAAAAATCAAAAGAAAAAGAGCAAAAAAGTTAAATACATTTTAGAGGTTCTAAAAGCCACCCGCTATACGGGTGTGATATTTACTATAAAAACAAAGTAAAAGTTTTAAATCAGAGATAAATCAGAAAGAAAGGCAATACATGGAGCAAATATTCGGAATAGACTGGGCGCATATTCCTGAAACAATCAACCCGGTACTGGTATCTTTTGGCCAGTTTAAAATATACTGGTATGGATTGATGTATCCACTGGCTTTTCTGACCGCTTTTTCTATTGCTATTTACCGTATCCGGTCAGAAAAATTAATTTTCAAAGAATCCACAGTCCTGGATTTTCTCATCTGGGCGATTGTTATGCTGGTTATAGGTGCCAGAATAGGGCATGTTATCTCTTCAGACATAAGTTATTATTTATCTAACCCGTTTAGTATAATAATGCCTTTTGATTTTTCTGGAGGATTTCATTATACGGGAATTTTAGGAATGTCCTATCATGGCGGAATGCTTGGGATTGTTCTAGCGTATATAGTATTTTGCCATAAAAGAAAAATCAATCACTGGCAGTTTGCTGATATGGGAGTCCCGGGTATACCTGCTGGTTATACCTTTGGCAGACTGGGTAATTTTATAAATGGCGAACTATATGGAAAGGCTACAGATTTGCCCTGGGGGATGTATTTTCCTGCAGATCCTGCAAATCAGTTAAGGCATCCTACCCAGCTCTATGAGGCACTTTTCGAAGGGGTTGTTCTCTTTATTATTTTATGGTGGTTGCGTAAAAAGAAATGGTTTAATGGGTTAACCTTAAGTATTTATTTTATCGGGTATGGTATTGTCAGATTTTTAAATGAATTTCTTCGGGAACCATCCCCTATGAGCGAGCATAAGTACCTTGGTTTTATGAATTTAGCCCAGTTAATGTCTGTGCTGATGATTATTGGGGGAATCATTCTTGTTATGTTCAGAAAGGACAAGCCATATTTACCTATAACCAGGGAGGAAAACAATGAATAGTCAATTTTTCTTATTTTTAGGAATAATTGCATTGGTAGCTTTGTTGTTTAAAGACGGATATCTGAATATATAATTATTGTACTTATTACGAAAATTGAATCATGATAAAGAAAAATAATAAAAACTTATTTCAGGTGGGGGATAAAAATATGTTAAAGGATTTAATTTTAAAAAACAGAAGCTATAGACGTTTTGATGAAAGCAAAAAGATAAGTAAGGAAGAAATGTTAGATCTAATAGACCTGGCTAGATTGTCACCCTCTGCTGCCAACAGACAGCCTCTCAAATACTATCTTTCCAGTACCCGGGAAACAAATGAAAAAATATTCAGTACACTTGCCTGGGCCGGTTATCTAAAAGACTGGAAGGGGCCGGTAAAAGGTGAGAGACCAACTGCCTATATTATTATTCTTGGCGATAGAAATATTACTGAAAACTACGGCATTGATCCTGGAATTGTAGCACAGAGTATTTTACTTGGAGCCACCGAAAAGGGGCTGGGTGGCTGTATGTTCGGTTCAGTAGCCCGGGATAGCCTGAGAAAACTCTTAAACATTTCCTCGCAATACGAGATATTATATGCACTTGCCCTTGGCTATCCTGTTGAAAAAATTCAAATTGAAAATATAGATGAAAATGGAGATATCAAATACTGGCGAGATAACAATCAGGTTCATCATGTGCCAAAAAGAAGTATTTCTGAACTTATTATTTCCTGAGGATAATCATTAAAAATTTTAGAAAAAATAAGGTGAAATCTTGAAATTAATTCGCGTTACCCTGTGGTGGATTTTTGTACTTTCAATTCCTGTTTTATTAATTTCTACCGTAGTCAGGCTGGAAGTTAATTTTCTACCATTTTATGAGTATGAATATGATAAAAATAATATTAGTCAGGTAACAGGCTTTGACAGCCGCCAGCTGGGGATAATTACCAGGCATTTAATACAATATTTCAATGGCCGAGTTGAAAGCCCTCAGCTTATTGTTGAAAAAAATAATGAGACATTGTACTTATTCCACGACCATGAAATTGTGCACCTGGAAGATGTAAAGGAAGTTTTCCAGGCTGTTTTCCTGATACAATATATCGCTATGGGCTATTTCTTCTTTTACCTGCTTATAAATATTATTTTTAGAAGGAAGAATAAGCTGTTATATTTCTGGAGGGGCTTGAAAAGTGGTAGTACTTTAACTGTTATCCTGATGGCTCTTCTGGGAATAGGAATTTTTGTTGGTTTCCATCGCCTTTTTATCCAGTTTCATTACCTGGTTTTCGGTGATCCGCAGACTTCTCCCTGGATACTGGATCCCAGGACTGATCACCTGGTAATGATGTATCCCCTGAATTTCTGGCAGGATGCTGCTATTTTTGGAGCTCTAGCAATTTTAGCTATATCTATCTTTCTTATAATATTCAGCTGGTTGATGTTATTAGGCTCCCGGAGTAGTAAAAGATAAAACAAAGATTAATCAGATTGTGGAAAAGGTTAACATGATAACAGTTCCTTTTTTTATTTCCATTATTGTAAATGCAGCTATTGGGACTTTGCCCGTACTTGGCCCAGTTATATCCGGGTTCTCTGCCGGCATTATTATTGGCAGGGAAAATACTGCTATGGTAATAGGCTTTTTAGGTTCCATTTTTGGCGGGGTATTTTGTCGGATTTTCTTATTATATCCGGATAATACCTGGCATTTTCGCTTGTTACAATTATTGGGAAGCAATATTGGAGAATATTTAGAGGTTATTATTCGAGGGAACATATTTTTCTCTGCCCTTTATTTTGGGCTGTTGGGAATGCTGGGAGGTTTTCTGGGAGCCCTGTTATCATTGGAATTAAAAAACAAAAAGAATCAATAGAAATGAATATTTAAAAAATAAATAGAATAACAGGAGGCAAAAATGTCTTTAGCCATTAATACTACTATTCCTGAAGGAATAGTCCTGGCGGCAGACAGCCGTCAGTCATATCGAAATCGAAAGGGCATGGCTAGAATAGGAAGTGACAATGCATCAAAACTTTTTCAATTAAATCAAAGAATGGGCATAGCAGTAACAGGTCTTGCTTTTCTCCCGGAAAATGGTGTCCTGAAAAGCATAAGCAGTTACATAAAAGAATTTATCAAAAATAATCAATTAGAGAAGTATTCTGTGGAAAAAACAGCAGACCAGCTTATCCGTTTGTTTAATGAAAAATATGAATGGGAAAAACAATTAGAGCAGGCGAAACAGCGAATTGAAAGGGATTTGCTAATAAAAAAATATGAAATACAGGAGATAACAAAAAAGGAATATCATATTGATTTTCGCTATAAAGATCCCCAGGGTACACTCAGAAGCGGTATAGGCAGGATTGATCCGGTTAGTTTTATCGTTGCCGGTATTAACCCTGATGGTTCGCACCAGGTATTTACCTGCCATATTCCCGGAGATAAAAAGAAAACCAGGGATAGCAAAGAAAGGGGACGCGAGTATGGAGCAAGCTGGGTTGGTCAGACAGATGTGGTTTCCAGGATAGTCTTGGGATTTGACGGCAGAATTGGTCATTTACCTTTTGTGGAACAGGCTGGTAACCAATCAGACAGGGATATAATTGGGAAACAGCTGCGAAGTCTGGAATATGTTATTCAATGGGGGACTATGACCCTTCAGGATGCCATTGATTTTTGCACCTTAATGATTGAGACAACCTCAGCAATTCAGAGATTCTCTGATGGGATAAAGGCTAATCCCGGGGATTTGCCTGGAGTTGGCGGACCGGTAGAGGTATTGACTATTACTTCGGAAGAAGGTTTTAAATGGGTTCGTAAGAAAAAAATTGTTGTCCGTGACCATCTCAGCAATGAATGAAAATTTAAAGAAGTTCATAGACTGCCTGTCGAAATGCTTTTCCCCTGTCAAACTCATTTATAAACAGCCCGAAACTGGTAGCCGCAGGTGAAAGTAAAATATTGGTTCCCGGTTTTGCCAGGCAGTAAGCATTGTTAACCGCTTCCAGCATTGACTGGCAGATGTGGATTTTCTTTTGAAAATTGTTTTCTTCTAACTTTTTTATTATTATTTCAGAGGCATCATATTCCGGATGCCTGAGAACAAACAGCTGTACAATATTATTACTGTTTATTATATTACGGCACAGACAATCATAGTTTAATCTTTTATCTTTTCCTCCCAGAATAAGAATCAGGGGGGTTTCAGGGAATGACTGTATTGCTGCTGCAGCAGCTTCCGGGGTGGTGGCACAGGTATCGTTATAAAAATTAATTCTCTTTAAAGTTCTTATCTTCTCCAGTCGGTTAGGTACTCCCTGAAAATTCTTAATTCCTTCGGAGATATCTGAAAGTGATAAACCAAGGATAAATCCAACATTGGCTGCTGCCATTATATTGCTGATGTTGTGATTTCCCGGAATAAGAATATCGCTTATTTCTGCAAATTGTACCTGTTTATCTGCACATCTAAAAAGTAATTTATCATTTTCCAGGTAGCTGCCTTGGGAGACCTCTCTCTCTGTGCTGAACCATAAAACATCTGCGGTTATTTGCCGGGAAAGATTTTTAGTAACAGAATTATCAAGGCTGGTAATCAAAAAGTCTGTTTTTTCCAGATATTTACAGATTAGCCCTTCAGAATTGGCATAATCTTCGAAGTTATCATAACGGTCCAGGTGGTCAGGTAATATATTGGTTAAAACTGCTACATGTGGTTTAAAAAGCAATTGCTGAATTCCTTCCAGTTGCCAGCTAGAGATTTCCAGTAATACCAGGGTATCTGGTTTTATTTTCGGGAGAATTTCAAAAACAGAAATACCGATATTCCCGGCATGTACTATATCTTTTCCAGCTCTGCAAAAAATAAGGTAAACTAAATCAGTTACTGTGCTTTTGCCTTTAGTACCTCCGACGGCAATAATCTTTTTAGAAGGGCAAATCCTTAAAAATATTGATAAATCTGTTTCAATGGGTATCCCATTTTCCCTGGCAATCTGTAAATACTGTGAATAACGGGGCACACCCGGGTTCTGGATTATCATATCCCGCCCAACAAAATCTTCTACACGATGTTCCCCTAGAACATACTTAATACTATGATATTCTTTTAGTTCATTCAGGGAATCCTTTAGCTCACTCTCTTTTTTCAAGTCAGTTACCAGTAATTCTGCACCGGATTCAGCTAGAAATTTAGTTACACCCAAACCTCCGCGATTTAATCCCAGTCCCATTACAGTTATTTTTTTGTTTTTTAATACAGATAAATCTTTCATATATCTTATTATAAGCGAAAAAAGCTTTTTTGTATAAGATTGTATGTAAAAAAAGAGAAATATCTAAAAAAAACAATTTAATTTTTTTAAAAAACCAAGAAGAAAGTTGTCCTAAGAAATACTTTCCGGAAATCACTAATTGTGTGATAGACAATTATGATATAGATAGAAGAAAAAAGAATATTTTAAAAAATGGACTGCCTGTTTATATTATAGATAAATTTACATACAAATAGACAAAAATTAGAATGATTTAAAACTCTTAAAATGATTTTATATTAAGCCGGGACACTATTTAATTTAATAAAAAAATGTTTTTTGAAAATATAATAAGTGAAGATATAGAGAAGGAAACTGAGAAAAATTGGAATAGATGCCATACGGTAGGCATAAACAAGTCCGAATTGATCAGCTAGCCAGCCATAAAGAAAGGGAGCAGTTGTTGCTGATACCCCCTCAACAAAAAATGTAAGACCAAATAATTTACCGCGTGTTTGATTTGAGCTTACATTTGTTACCCACGTATGCTGAGAAGGATAGTAAACTCCTTGAAAAAATCCTATGCTTACAATCATTATGCCAATAACTGATGTTATAGTATTATAAGTAATAGTTAATGTAAGTAGAGCTGTAATAAGTGTTGTTAGAATCCCAATTTTTAGGGGATTACTTTTGTCCAGAAACCTGCTCATTAATAAACTTCCTGAAAGCTCACCGGCAAAATATATGCTAACAAACCATGCTGATAAAGCAGGACTCATCCCAATATGATCTGTTGCATATAAGGGAAGAAAAGAAAGTATTGCCCAATTCCCCAACCCGCGTAGGCCACGGCTTATAAAATATATAATGAAAAGGAACTGGTTAGTCGGATTTTTTGCTTTTATATCGTCTTCAACTGTTCCATTTTTTAGATGAGCATATCCCCAGGCTAGCAAAAAACCTGGAAGTGAAACAATTAAACAAGCCATTCTCCATCCCCACATTTGAACAAACCAGCCAAACGTCAGGCTCATAACTGATAATCCAAGTGTGCCAGCAGCATTAAATAGACAAAGGTCTCGACCTTTTTTATCTGGCATAGCATATTCACCTACCATAGCAGTCGCTAGAGGGTGAAAGGTAGAAACACCTACAGCCATGAGCAATAACGCAGTTATCATAAATGGAAGATTGCTTATCCACAAAAGGCTTCCTAGAAGAATAGATGAAAAGATAAAGCCAAAGGATATGAATAGATGTTTGTGATTGAATCGATCTCCCAGGAAACCGAATATAAGGGAAAAGATTGACCTTAATGCTACATGGGCGGCCAATATTAACCCTGATTGAAAATAGCTGAACATAAATTCCTGGCGGAAAAAAGGTAATAATAAGGGTATGATAAAATGATAAGCATCATTATAGGCATGTCCAAATGAACTGATTTTTAGTTGGATATTTTTACGATTTTTAAACATAATGCTTTCTTTTTCTTTTTTTATACATACTTTTATATCATACTACTAAATAAGTATATTGCAAGTCATTAATAGCTATCGTGCAAAATTTATATTAATATATTATATTCCTTTATTCCGGTAGCTAAAAAATATCATTTACTCTCTTTGCCGGGGTGTTTGTCTGACCCAAAAGTGTTACAATGTAAAAGATGCCCAATTCGAATACTTTGTTATTCTTGCCTAAATTTAGAATTAGTGATATGTTTTTAAAAAAGAATTAAAAAATAAAATAATTATGAATGTAATAATTTTCAAACAAAAAGTAGAAGAAATTTATCGGAGGTAGTTAAAAAGAATGAAATATAGAAAATTTGCTAATATTGATTTTATGGTTTCTGCTCTGGGTTTTGGGGCAATGCGCCTTCCGACTGATGGAGATATCAGTCAAAGCGATAGGCTTAGCAGTAATATTTTTGAGGAAGAAGCCATAAGAATGATTCATTATGCTATTGACCAGGGAGTTAATTATATTGATACAGCTTATAATTATCATCAGGGAACCAGTGAGGTAGTAACTGGCAAAGCATTAAAAGGTGGATACAGGGATAAAGTTAAAATAGCTACAAAATCACCTATTTTCTCAATAAAAGAGGCAGGGGATTTTAATAAATATTTAGATGAACAACTAAAAAGACTGCAAACAGACTATATCGATTTTTATTTGCTTCATGCCCTTTCCAGAGACAGATGGGAAAATGTTGTTAAGAAGTTGAATATTCTTGATTATGCAGAAACTGCAAAACAAGCCGGTAAAATCAAACATTTAGGATTTTCATTTCATGATAATCTTGATACTTTTATTGAAATAGTAGATGGATATGACGGATGGGAATTCTGCCAGATACAATATAATTATATGGATATAGAAACGCAGGCTGGCACTAAAGGGTTAAAATATGCAGCAGACAAGGGGTTACCGGTGATTATAATGGAACCCCTGCTCGGTGGAAGGCTGGCAAATCCCCCGATGGAAGTCCTGGAAATTATTAAAAAAAGCAGGGCAAAACATTCTCCCGCAGAGCTGGCATTTCAGTGGTTATGGAATCAGAAAGAGGTATCAGTCGTATTATGGAGCAGGTTAAGGAAGACATAATTTTTGCGGACCGTTCAGGTATTGGGTCTTTAGAGCCAGAAGACTTGAAAACTATTGAGCTTATTCGTAAGGAATATGATAAAAGATCAATTATTCCATGTACAAAATGTGGTTATTGTATGCCATGCCCTAATAACGTAGACATTCCCAAAAATTTTACTTTATATAATGATGCTATTATACATGACGACTTAAAGAGTGCTAGTGAAAAATATAATAATTTTTTTGATAAGAATAAGCGTGCTGATGCATGTATTCAATGCAGAGAATGTGAAGAAAAATGTCCGCAGAAAATACCTATTAGCGAATGGATGACTAAAATACATAAAGAATTAGCTTAATAGTTAACAGTGTACTTGAATTGGCATTTTTATATTTTGTTTCTAAAGTTAATTACGA
>Ga0334896_1000517_pt1 | contig 45326 bp, 37 predicted proteins | sample GraSluR3_MG_8_FD_207734 | JGI IMG/M metagenome (GOLD analysis project Ga0334896, IMG submission 207734) | Sludge microbial communities from methane-producing bioreactor in Wageningen University, Netherlands - Granular Sludge_27_06-R3 | ecosystem: Engineered > Bioreactor > Anaerobic >... | reverse complement strand
GCTTTCCGAGTTCCTCGTCATAAGTTGCAGAAAAATCGTTTGATAACGGGTACCTCAATTTTATCAGCCTTTTCCGAATTTTTGGAAGTAACAGGTTTGTTTGTCCCGGATTAATTGTGGTATCTGAAATTAAAGCCGGCCAGGGTTCATTTTCCAGCTCCATAAAGAATGCCAAATCTTCTTTCATCATCCAGTAGGAGCGATATCTCGGCGCGAGCATGTTCAAACCGTTGGCAATATCGCCGGCGGTCAATGCTTCCTCCAGTTTCCGATTCAACTGCAGTTCCGGTTCTTTGCGCTGTATGGTCCAGCTTTCGCCCTCTTTCTCTGAATCAACCCTGCCGTAATACAAATGCAACCCCATGATTAAAAAAGCATCGGTGAGCAAAACATCCAGTTTCATCATATCCTCTGTGTCCATTACCATAAAAAATGCGGTTTTACCGATGTACTTTTCGAGCAGGAATAAATGGTAATCGGCTGCGGTCAGACCATGCCTGGCTGCCTGCAGGATATAATCCAACAACACATACCCGTTTTTTTGCAACACATTGGAGTTTATCCATACAGGTATGTCGGATTCTATCCAGGCAGGAGAATCTGAATTCAGACGAATCGGTGAGGAAGCATTAACCCAGGGAGGAACGTTCGTGTTTATCCAGATGGGGGCTTTGTAATTTATCCATGCCGGAGCATAATTCCGGTTTTGATAAAATTGCTGAAGAACTTTACTCGAGTAGAGTTTTTCCTGATCGATTTCGTACGATAACCCGGTGGGTTTATTATTTATGAACCGGCTGATGGATTCTGAAAGCTCATCGGCAGTCAATGTATATGTTGCCAGCAATATGCATGCTGAAATAAATATCTGTTTTATTTGCAACTGGTAGAATCTTATAAAGGCTAAAAATTGTCGGTAGTTAAAACAATCTGGTTTCCCGGGTAACGAACATCTGTTCCACTTTCGGCGGTAACGAATATTTTAATGGGTTTATACGCAGATACCGTTTCCAGAGAAGCTGTTTTTTGTTTTGAAAAAAAGCTGCTTGAGCTATTCAACTGTCCCAGGTTTTCTGTAATTCCTCTGTCCGTTTCCATCCAAACTACATAAGATTGTTTCGATGACTGCAGTCTTTCAACCTCTGCCAAATCCTGAATTTCAACTTGAATTACATAATTTTTGTTGTTCTTGTCCTGCTTCACTTTAACCGTGCCTTTGGCTGCAGGAACAACCGATGAATTTAAGAATGTTATCTTTTGAGCACAAGCAGGAAATAAAAACAGGATGGATGCCGCCAGCAACCAAAATACAATACCTGTTGCGAGTTTATTTGTTTTCATCTCTTTCAATTTAAATTATAAAATTATTTCGATGCCCCAAAGGTAATTCCATTGGTTTCTGAAAGCATTACACAATTAAATGAAAGAGTTACATCATTCACACATTTGAGAACTTCGAGATATCAACCACCGACAACAGGCATTTTTTTGCATCTTCAGTAACTACGCCCTCCATATACACCCGGGCAAGAGACTCATTGTTTTGTCCAAGCAACACTTTGCAGGATTCTTTTGCATTGCTGGTATATACTTTTTTGAGAAACTGATTAAAAACAGGCCTGGAGTCTTCCGGGATAAAAAGTTTAAAATTGGCATTTAACAAACTGAAGCGTCTTTCTCTCAACATATCGGCGCCGGTGAAATTCAGATCGCAAATGGTTGCTTCATCATCCAAAGAAAAATACCCCACGGGAGATAAATCAAACAACATGGTATATTTTTCCAGGGCTTTTTCTGCTTTTTCGTAGGCCTGTCGCAATTCTTCATTTTGCATTTCCAGTTCAATCTGGTGCACCTGTAGTTCGTGCAGAAGTTTATTTGCATCTGTTTCCTTTAAATCTTCGGCTTTTTTTCTGTGCTTTTCATTGAGCCGCTTCTCTGCTTCCCTGCGTAAATTACGGGCATCGGTGAAATCCATTTCTTCGTATATCATAACTTGTTTATTTTTTGTAATTTTTCTTCAATCGTTTTCAGTTCCGAAATATCAATAAACGTAATAACCAGTCCGTCAATACGGTCGTCGAAGGTGCGGTAGGGCATAATTCGGATGGAATACCACCGCCCGTCTTTGGTCGGTATTTGCTTCTCAATAAAAATAAGCGTTCTCAGTACTTCGGTTGCATCTTCAGCCAGGTTGGGATAGTCAAGTTGTGAAACCTGATCGGTAAATGGCCGGCCGATGTCGCTTTTTATGAGTTTAAATATTTTGGTTGCCTGATCGGTGTAACGACGTATATTTAACTCCTTGTCGAGAAACAACGTAGCAATATCGGTACTGTTGAGCAGGTTTTTTATATCGTTGTTTACCCGCGAATAGTCTTCCACCTTCGCCATCAGTTCTGCATTTACCGTTTGAAGTTCTTCGTTCAGGCTTTGCATTTCTTCTTTGGAGGTGGTGAGTTCTTCGTTGGTTGATTGCAATTCTTCGTTGGTTGACTGCAACTCTTCGTTGGTCGATTTCAACTCTTCCTGCGAAGTTTGCATTGCTTCCATTATGTTTTGCATCTCTTCGCGGGTATGCTGTAACTCTTGCTCCAATTCGGCTTCCCTGACGCTGGTTGCTGATTTTTCCCCTTTTTTCTGCGGTAGTTTGGTTTCGGCAGGTTGCGGAATTTCAGTAAAAATAATCATCAGCTTGCCAAATAAAGGTTCCGGCTTGCGAAGCCACTGAATGTTTACGTTCAGGGTGATTGTGCCTCCGTTTGTGCCTATTTTAACGTGGTGTAATACCACAGCTTCCTTATTCATTACAGCTTTACGAAATGCAATGGCAAAATCGTTTTCAAAACCTGGCCGCAGCATGGCAAAAATATTCAGGTTTGCTTTTCCCACAGCAGGCTCCAGGTATTTTCCCGTGCGTCCGCTGATGTAAATTATATCGCCGTTTTCATTAACCAGAACTCCGGCAGGTGCAAATTGCTGCAACAGCAGTTGGTCGGCAAGTGTTTGAATATTTGTCATTGGTTTGTCTGATACAGTGTTTTCAATATTGCCCGATTTGGTTCGGGTAAATGAAGAGGGAAAATCAAATAATTGCGGGTTTAAGTTGGCATCCGATCGTTTAAAAATTTTCAGGCCCGAATCAACCGGAGTAAAAAGATGGCTTTGCACCCCAAGTGTTTCTGAGGTTCCAAGCATCAAAATTCCATCGTGATTCAGGCTGTAGTAAAACAGTCCGAACAATTTTCGCTGCAATTCGGGATCCATGTATATCAGCAGGTTCCGGCACGAGATAATATCCAAATTGGTAAAAGGCGGATGCATAATAATGTTGTGTTGCGCAAATACAATCATTTCTCTTATTTCTGTATTGATGCGGAACATGTCATCGACTTTGGTAAAGAAACGGCTCAGCCTTTTGGGCGAAACATCGTTGGCAATATTATCCGGAAACAGTCCCTTACGGGCATTATCGATGGCATCGATATCCAAATCGGAAGCAAAAACCTGTAATGATATTCCTGCATTCGGTTTTATTTTTTCAAGCGTTTCCTTAAATACAATGGCCAGCGAATAAGCTTCCTCGCCTGTTGAACAGCCAGGCACCCAGGCCCTCAGTTGCGAGTTGGGTTTCATTTTTTCAATCAGCGCAGGAAATCCTTTTTCTTTCAGTTTTTCCCAAACCGGTGCATCGCGAAAGAAATTGGTTACACCAATCATTAACTCTTTGAACAGTATCTGCACTTCCTTTGGATTTTCCTGTAAAAAGTGCACATACGAAAATATTTTATCAATTTTATGAACGCTCATTCGCCTTTCGATGCGCCGGTAAACTGTATTCTTTTTATACAGTGAAAAATCATTTCCTGTTTGTGTTCGAAGTAAAATAATAATTTTCTCAAGTGCGCTTTTATCCTTTACTTCAGTATCCAGGTTTGACTTAACAACAGGAATTTGCTGGAGGAAATGGATGAGTTCCAAAGCCAGTTTTTCAGGTGGGGCCACTATATCAACCAGTCCGGAGTCGTTGGCATTTCGGGGCATGCTGTCAAACCGGGCTGTTTCGGGTTCCTGCACCAGAACAATTCCGTTTTTTTCTTTTATTGTCCGAATTCCGCTGCTTCCATCGGAGCCCATTCCCGAGAGAATAATGCCAACAGCATATTCCTGCTGATCATCGGCCAGCGAGCGCAGAAAAAAATCGACCGGAAGGCGAAGTCCTCTTACTTCAACAGGATCAAACAGGTGAAGCACCCCTTTGAAAATGGACATGGTTTTGTTTGGAGGAATTACGTAAACACATTCCGGCTTCACTTTCATAAGGTCTTCAACCTGAAAAACCTTCATTCTGGAAATTCGCTGGAGCAATTCAGGAAGCATCCCTTTTTGTGTAGGGTCCAAATGCTGGACAACCACATAGGCCATTCCGCTTTTGTCAGGTACATTTTTCAGAAATTGCTCCAGGGCTTCCAATCCCCCTGCCGAAGCGCCGATACCCACAATTGGAAACTTACCGGATTTTGTACCAGGTGTCCTTTCTTTTACACTTTCCTCTTTTTTCCTTTTTGTTTTCAATTATCAGTTTTTTTAATCCAGGTCAATAATTATCAAAAATATACATTATTACCATATAAAGCAGTTCAGGTTAATGCAATTCTTGTTCTCAAACTATACTTTTTAAAAATGCGAAAAATAGAAAACATGAATAATTTATGCCTTATATAATTCTTTGAAAAATTTACATTATTCCCACTTTTTTAATTCTGCTTTGACAAATTTGAAAGAATTGTATTCTAAAAAGAATCTGTCAGAATAGAACCAGGAACTCCAAAAAATGTGTGAATGATGTAACAGTTATTGAAAATTGTGTAACACTTCACTGTTTTTGTCAGCTTACCTTTGATTGAAAATAATTAACTGCTAATAACAATTCAAATCTTATTAAAATGGCAAATACCAATAAAATGAAATTAAGCTGGAAAAATGATTTGCAGCAGTCAGTTACTGAACAGGATGTGTTGAAACTCAGGAATCAGCTTAAAACTATTCAGAGTTCAGACGAATTAAAAAAGAGAGATTACAACATGAGTACGCAGCAAAGGGAACAAAATATGTAAGAATTGCCCGGCTGTTTGAAGTAGTGTATTTAAACAAATGTATTAAAATAAAAAGTTAGAAAATGAAAAAATTAAAAATGGGTTTAGTCGTGGTTTTAAGCGCAGCATTCCTTTTTTCGGGATGTGCTTCGTGGAATAAAACACAGAAAGGAGCAGCTATTGGAACTGCGTCGGGCGGAGCTGCTGGTGCAGTAATAGGCCGTGCTTCGGGAAATACTGCCCTTGGGGCAATCATTGGAGCGGCAGTTGGTGGTGGCGCGGGCGCTGTAATTGGCCGGCACATGGACAAACAGGCTGAAGAAATTGCTAAAAACGTACCCGACGCTAAAGTTGAACGCGTCGGCGAAGGAATTGTGGTAGAATTCAGCAGCAATATTCTGTTTGGTTTCGATGAATCGAATCTTTCAAATGAAGCCAAAACAAATCTGGATAAACTGGTTGTTGTATTGAACAGTTATGCGGATACTGACATTGAAATTCAGGGACATACAGACAGCAGAGGGAGTTTGGCATATAACCAGACCTTATCAGAACAACGGGCAAGAACCGTGTCGGGTTACCTGACGGATAAAGGAATTGCATATAACCGTTTAAACATAAAAGGTTTTGGCGAAGAATTGCCCAAATATGAAAACGATACAGCAGATGGCCGTACCCAAAACCGCAGGGTTGAATTTATGATTACTGCTAATGAAAAAATGAAGGCTGAAGCTGAAAGAGAAGCATCGAATTAAATTTAAACACGTTACAAATACTATAAATAATGAAAAAAAGACTGTTTACTATGATTTTGATTTTCACACTTACAGGTTCTATGGCTTTTGCCCAGGGAACCGGAGTGTCAAAAACGTCCTTTGCTGTTCTCGGCGGAGTGAACTTACAGAACCTGAACGGAAAGGATATGAGTGGTAACAAACTCGAAAATGATATGCTCATAGGCTTTCATGCCGGAGTCAATATTCAGCTTCCTGTTGCCCCGGAATTTTACTTTCAGCCGGGGTTGATGTTTAGTACAAAAGGAGCTAAAAATACAGAAGGAGTATTAACAAATACATACAAGTTATCGTATGTTGAACTTCCGTTGAATTTTGTATATAAAGCGCCGGTTGGCAGTGGTTATTTTATGCTCGGATTCGGCCCTTATGTGGCCTATGGGATTGGGGGCAAGGCCATTTACGAAGGAGGAGCTGCTACGATTGAGAATGATATTGAATTTAAGAAAGAGGTGGAATCGGGTGACCCGTTTACCACAGTATATGTAAAACCGTTTGATGCCGGAGCCAACCTCTTTTTTGGTTACGAATTACCGGCCGGACTGTTTTTGCAACTGAATACGCAACTCGGGTTGCTCGATATCAACCCTGAAGATAGCCGGATTACCGGTGATAATAAATCAATTCTTAAAAATACGGGGTACGGGCTTTCGCTTGGATTCAGGTTTTAGTTCTATATATTTCAAATTCACAAGAAAAGGCTGTCGTTGTTTTTCAACGGCGGCCTTTTAAATGTTGGGGATTTCTTAGTTTCCTAAAAAAGGAAGGTGTTATTCCGGTAAACCTTTTAAACTGGTTCGACAAATGAGCCACACTGCTGTAGTGTAATTTAAAAGCCATGTCGTCGAGGCTGAGGTCGGTGTAAATAAGCAATTCTTTAACCCGCTCTATACGCTGTTCAATAATATGTTTTTCAATGGTTTTACCCTCCGTTTTCGAAAAAGTATTGCTAAGTGAGGTGTAACTGAGATTGACTCTTTGACTGATAAAATCTGAATAGTTTGGTTTGGGAATGTCATCTGTATGATATACCAATTCATGAATAGCCGCTTTAATTTGTGCTGCCAGGTGCTGATTTTTATCCTCCAGTAATTCCAACCCCGCACTTCTGAGGGCAATGTCAAGCAACCGTAGTTTCTCTTCGGGTAAGTTCTCGCTTAATTCCACTTTTCCCAACTCAACGGTAATGCTGTAAACTCCCAGTCTGTTCATCTCTTCCTGAACAAAAGTTTTGCAGCGACTGCTTACCATATTTTTAATTTTCAGAATCATTTTTGGTTTTTTCCCTCTCGGTTTTCAGTAATTTTATTGTACATAATATATCAAATTGAGTAAATGGAATACTCCAATATAAAAGTAAAACATTGTTTGCAAAAAGGCTTACACAATTCTTTTAAAAATTTACATAGTTCACACATTATCAAAAAATTACCGCACTCCAGTATAGGAGTACGGTAATACAGCTTTTTAATGTTAGTTTTTTTTTGATATAAAGGCAAAGAATTTTAGAGGTAGTATAGACCTCTGATGAAAAATGCTTTTAACTCATTTTATGTTTTTCAAAACAAAAAAGACCTGTATTAATAGTTCGAATATTCCTTCAGTGATTTTTTCAGTTTCTCGCGGCTGAAAAAAATTCTGCTTTTAACGGTACCAAGGGGTAATTCAAGCTTTTGCGCGATTTCTTTATATTTGTACCCTTCGAAAAACATAATGAATGGGATTCTGTATTCTTCTCTAAGTGCGTCAATATTCCGATGGATTTCCTTGGTATGGTAAATTGAATCGGGGGCCGGATAATTTTTTTCATTAGGTAACAAATGGCAAAAATCGATGTCGGAATCACCAAACGTTTTTCTAATTTTAGCATTTCTCCGGTAGTCATTAATAAATGTGTTTCTCATGATAGTGTAAACCCATGCTTTGAAGTTCGTGTTTTGCGTAAACTGTCTGCGGTAAGTAAGTGCTTTTAACAGGGTTTCCTGCAGCAGGTCGTTGGCCCGTTCCGAATCGGATGTTAACCGGAGTGCATAAAAATACAGCTTGTCCCTAAAATTATGAAGTGCTTTGTTAAATTGATTTTTGGTCATGACGTTTCAGTTTTTGTATTCTAATTATAAATCAATCCTATAAAAATAAGCTGTTTTTAAGATTCACTTCTTACACAATTATCTTTTGGATTTACATCATTCACACATTCTTATAAAAAAAACACCGCACCCCAATATAGGAGTGCGGTGATTCAACTTTTTAATACCGGCAATAAAATTTTACTGGTACAAAAGCTTATATATTTCCTGTAAATCAGGAGAAAGAATGATTTCAGTCCTGCGGTTGCCTGCCCGTTCTTGAACTGTTGTATTCGGGTTTACCGGGTGAAACTCGCCTTTGCCGGAAACTGTTATTCGCGTCGCATCAAAGCCATAATCTTTGGTAAGAATCCGTACAATCGATGTAGCCCTTGCGGTGCTGAGGTCCCAGTTATCTTTAAATCGTTGGGTTTTTATGGGTACGTCATCTGTATGGCCCTCAATATCAACAGTGAAATCGCTGTTGCTGTTCAGTACATTTGCCAGCGATTTTAGCGCTTCTTTCCCTTTGGGATCAACCACATCGCTGCCCGATTTGAACAACAGTTTTTCCTCGAGCGAAACATATACCTTTCCGTCTTTTTGGTAAACGTTCAGTTCGTCTGTTTTGTAATTTAACAAGGCCTTTGAAATTGAATTCTTCAGATTGGTGGTTTTGTCGTTTTGAGACTGAATGATATCCTGAAGCTCTTTTAAGCGTGTGGCCTGGTCCCTGATGGTCATTTTTGATTCGGATGAGAGTAACATCAGGTCATTCTGAATGGCATTGTATTCTTTTTGAAACGTATCTTTTTCTTTTTGAAGGGATGCCATTCCATCTTTTAATTTCATTAATTGCATTTTGGTTTCATTCAGTTGGCTGAGGGTTGTTGCATTTTCTTTTTGCAGCTTATCGACCCTGGCTTCCGAGGCTGTAAATTTTTTGCCCGATACGCAGGAAGTAAATGCCAAACCAACAATCAGTACAAAGAAAACAAGGTAGTAAATTGATTTTTTCATTTTGAACTTTTTAAGTGAAAAATTACGGAAGTAAGTTGAGAACTTTTTGGATATATATTTTTACATAACTTTCAGAAAGAATTACATCATTCACACATTTGCCAGGGAATATTAAGAGCTGATATATTCTTTAAGTAACTGGTTGCTGTGCTGGCGAATTTTTAATTTTTCTATGGATTGTTCTTTTATTTGCCTGACTCTTTCAGCCGATAAACCAAATTCGTTTCCAATATTTTCAAACGATTGGGCCTCGTAACCATTGAGTCCGTAAAAATGGCGCAATATTTCTGCATCCCTTGAGGATAAGTTTGTAAATGAACGTTCGATATCATTTTTCAGCGACTCGCGAATCAACCCGGCTTCGGGGTTGGGTGAGTTTTCGTTTAAAATGCTGTTGCACAGGTTGTTTTCCTTTTCATCGCCAAAGGGAGCATCCATTGAAACATGAATATTTAAAACATTGATGGCTTCTTCTACTATCTCGTATTTCAAATCCAGAAAATCAGACAATTCGCTGATGGTTGGATCACGAAGAAACTTATGGCTTAACTGGTTGAACGCTTTTTTAATTTTATTTCTCAGAACAATTTTATTCAGCGGGAGCCTGACTGTCCGGGATTGCAACTCAATGGCCTGTGTTATAGATTGTCTGATCCACCAAACGGCATACGTAATGAACTTAAAACCCCTGGTTATATCGAAACGTTCGGCTGCATATATCAGCCCCAAATTTCCTTCGTTAATTAAGTCTGATAAACTTAACCCCTTATTTTTGTATTGGTTTGCAACTGAAACTACAAACCGAAGGTTGCCTTTAATCAATTCTTCAAGAGCTCTGCGGTCGCCAACATCAATTCTTCTTGCCAGTTCAACTTCTTCTTCTGTTGTCAGCAGTTTAATTTTGCTTATTTCCTGCAAGTACAAACACAGTGCATCATCATTTCTGTCGGTTATTTGTTTGGTTATTTTTAATTGTCTCATTTTTTGAATTTATAAGTAATGACCGTTTCACAATGATTCTGTCTTTTTGCCATAAAATGTATGAAAGAGTCTCCGGGATTTTTTTTAAATTATGGTGTCAAATTATTATTACAGGCTTGCCTGATTAGGGCAATGCGAATTTTACCAATTCTGTATTAAACTTTTTCGTTTCCTCAAGGAACAAGCTATGACCGCTTTTTGTAAAAGCGATGAGCTGCGAATCCGAAATTCCGGATTTCAATTGTTCAGCCAAATCAAAGGAGCATATTTTGTCTTTTTTGCCATGCATAATCAAAGTTGGAATTTTGATTTTCGCCATGTCCTTTCTCAAATCGGTGTCGCGCAATGCAACCAGGCATTTTGCTGTTGCAAAGGAAGAAGCGCTTAAACCAATCCCAAACAGCCAATTGGCAATTCCCTCATTTAATGAGGTTTCGGTTGCTGAAAACAGCTTTGCAAAATCGGCTAAAAGTTTTGGCCGGTCGGTATAGTCTAAATTTATTAAATCATCCACCGCACTTTTCGGAAGGTTGTATGGGAAATCATCGCGCTGTGTCCAGATGGGGGCTGCCGCTCCGGCCAATACCAGTTTTGAAACATGGGCGCCTTTATAGACTGACATATAGCGGACAGCAATAGCCCCGCCCATTGAAAAACCAACCAGAACAGCATCTTTTATTTCCAGTTTTTCCATTACCCGCTTAACATCCTGCGCATGAACATCGTAATTATATTCTCCGTAGGGTTTATCAGATTTCCCAAAGCCTCTAAGGGTTATTCCAATTACACGAAAGTTATTGTTTATCAGATCGTTGTATTGATACTCATACATTTCGTCGCTTAATGGCCAACCCGGTATTAATACAACTGGCCTTCCTTTACCCAAATCAGTAACATGCAATTGTACTTTGGGTTCCACTTTGATGTATTCTGACCTTGCCCTGGAATTCAATTTCTTGTTTTTTGATTTTTTCATACTTACTATTTTTTAGATATACCTGTTATTTAGCAAAGATAATTGCTGTATAACCTGAAAAAGTTATATAATTATCGCTAAGAATTACATAATTCCCACTTAGAAGGGGTATCCGATGGCCACATTAAGTATCAGGTTATCTTTTCGCCAGGCAGAACTGCCAAAGTCTATCTGTTTGGTTACCCATCGGTGGTTCTCTTCGAGCCAGGGTTTTCTCAGTGGAAAGGCCAGGTCGAACCGCAAAAGGAAGAAGGAAACATCGAACCGGACACCTGCTCCGGCACCTACAGCAATTTCATTCATGAACTGTGAAAAAACAAAGGGGCTTCCTATGCTGGCGGGGCTCGACTTGTGTAACCACACATTTCCGGCATCGGCAAACAGGGCTCCTTTGAAAAACCGGTAAATGGTAAAGCGGTATTCTCCGTTTAGTTCAACCTTTATGTCGCCTCCCAGTTGAAGGAAACCCCGGGTTCTTCCATCCTGAAAATGAGTGCCGGGCCCAACAGAATTGATTTGAAACGCACGGAGGCTGTTGGCGCCGCCACTGAAAAACTGTTTTGAATAGGGCAATATGGAAGAGTTTCCGTATGGTTTGGCTACACCGGCAAAAAAACGCATGGCCAGTTTGTTGTTCACATTCAAAGTATAATAGCCGCGAAAATCTACACTCAGTTTGGCAAACTGAGAATAGATGGAACCTGCTATGGTAGCCGGATTGCCGGAAGAAGGTTTTGTTTCGCCGATTATCTTTGCCAGCGAAAATGCATTTCCGGCCGTTTCGGCAGTACCCTGAAAAAAGAACTGCATTCTTTTTAGCGGGATAACCTGCTCGTTGTAGGTAAACGAATAACTGGCCCCGGCTATAAATTGTTCTTCGTAGCTTTTCTTCAGATACGGATTGGCTGTCAGCAACTCTTTGAAAACATCAGATTCGTTGGCCAGTGATGTAAAACTTAAACTTACCGGACTAAAATCATGCTGTTTCCTGATATTTTCTTTCCACCGGTAGCCGAAACCCAATTGAAAAGTCTGCATATCGAAATAGTTAACTCTCTTTAGATAATTGTAGGAAAGTGAAAACCGTGTTGTAGGTACAAAGAGGCTGTTTTTTGTGCCGGGATTAAAAGGAGCGAGCAGTTGGGGGAAAGTTATTTCGAGCTGAGGATTAAAGGAATAAGAGTATAAATTTTCGGATTTTCTGCTCAGTTGTGCTTCATACGATCCTCCCAGGTTCAGGTTTAACAATTCGGCCCCCCTGAAGGTATTTCTGTTGAGCAGGCTCAGGTTTATTCTCGGCCCTGCAAAATTGTTCGATTTTGACACAATATCCATTTCTGCCCTGAATGTCCTGCGGGGCATGGTGGTCATCAAAATATCCACATCAAGCAAACCGGCAGCGGTAGTATCGCTATCGGCAAATTTTACCTGCACAAATTTGAAATTATTCATCGACATTAACCGGTTTAGGGTAATGTTATGGTTGTGCCTCGAATAGATTTCGCCATTCCGGAGAAAAACCGATTTTAGTATGACTCGCGGCCTGATATTCTGAACTGATTCTGAGCCGTAAAACACAAAATTACGGTAATGCAAGGTGTCTGCATTTTTATCTGAAAATTCCTCCGTTAATGTGTAATCCTGATCAATAAAAACACGATTGATGTTGTAAACTGTCAGTGCTTCATCCGGAATACTGTCTTTTAACGAAAGTTGAACCGGCACCACGCGATCGGCCGATGATGTGTCGGCTTTAAAAAGCAAATAGTCTGGATCGAAATAGAAATACCCTTTGTTTTTCAGCATGGCATCAATGCGGTTTCTTTCGGCGCGCAAAAGTTCGAGGTTGTAATCATTGCCCGGTTTTACCAGGTTATTTTCTTTTTCTGAAAGTATCGCCTGCTTCAAACTGTCATCAGCAATGGCATAAGTCAGTTCGCCAATAGTATAAGGTTTGTGAATATAACTGGTATAAATTACTTTGGCCGTGTGTTCTTTTTCAACAACCTCGTAACTGGTAATCCCATTAAAAATGCCAATATTAAACAACCGGGCATCCAAAATACCGGCAGTTGCTCCGGGTTTGACACTGCTCAGATATACCGGGGCTTTCCCCCTTTTTCTGAGCCATTTTCCCAGCCAGGTATGGGGGTTATCGCTGGTTACCATATACAGCCACAACCGGGGGCGCATTCCCAAAATACTTTTATTTGGCTCCGGGCGAATGCCGGTTTCAGCAACATTCTCAATAAATCGTTTTTTCTTTTTTTTAAGATTTTCGCTGGATTCCAGTTCAACATCGGCGCCGGTATAAAGCTTTTCGCCGGGAGGCAAATGCTTTAACCCACTGCATGCTGTAAGCAGCAAACAGGCAAAAATAAAAGTGCTGATATATCGGGTGTTTCGTTTCATGGCTGTTCTTCGTTTTGGGTTGAATCACTTTTCGTTTTCAGCTTTCTGAAAAAATTCTTCCAACGGTTGAAATCGCGGACATAAACGATTCCAACTCCTGTTTCAACCAACTGGCCTTCAATAGCCCCTTCGTACTGGTTATGCCTGAACCCTTTAAGACGATAGCGTCCATCTTTTGTTAACCGGTATTCAATCTGAACATCACTGGCAATATCGGTTGCCTGGTTTTGCCTGGCCCTTTCCCCTTCTACATCTATGGAGCCTCCGAGCTGAACCGAAAGCCGTTCATCAAAAAGTTGCTTCTTGAGCCCAATCTCCACTTGTGTCCGTCCTTCTGCCTGGTCCCCCTGGTAATCTTCGTACGATTGGATATCAAAATTCATCTCTACCCCGGGTATTAATTTCGAAGTCAACTGATTCAACTGAGCAGATAAAAATTTCCCCACCGTTGAACGTACAAGGGTAGAAGTACCGCCCGATTCCGTTTGCAATGGATTTTCCTGAATAAAACGGCCCAGCACCAAAAGGGCAAAAACCTGTTTGTTCAGCGCCGATTCATCTTCATTCAGCAAATTCAGCTTTTGGTTTACAGCGCCTCCCAATATCCCTTTTTCATCAGGCGGCAGTTGTATTTCGAAACTGATAACAGGTTGCAGAATCGGACCCTTCAAATTTAACAACACCCAGAACGGATATTGTTGTTTATAGCCCCCGCTTTCAGCCGCTGTCTTCTCCGACATTTGAAAGGCTACAAGGTCGTATGGTGCAGCCCTGACAGTATATCTTGCATTAAGAGATAATACAGCATCCAAAGGATCGCCATTCCAGATGATTGTACTTCCGGGCAAAATATCAAATTTGCGTTTAACCACCGACTCGAGCGACACCAGATAACTGCCTTCATCTAAATTATAGGCTCCGGTAAGGCTCATTTTTCCACTCCTGTCGATTGAAAAACTTAATGCGGCTTCGCCTCTTACCACTAACGAATCGGTGGATGTTGGATCCATTAAAAGCCGCAAAGTTGCCTGTTTATCAATTTCAACAATGGTGGACAGGTCAAAACCCGTAAAACCTGTTGCCGGCGCTTCCGGTTTCACATCGCGGTAAAGAATCGGTCTCATGGTTTCAGGGCTGTTGAATTCAACAACATCTTCACCCTTATCGGTGGTGAGCCTGTCTTCGGGAACAACAAAAGTGAAATTGGAACCCCGCTTAATTCGCACATTTCCGTTGATAACCGATTGAGCCATGGGGCCACTTATGTTGATTCTGCTGTCGATGATCATGCGCCCGTAATAATTTTCATTGTCGCGCGAAGTGGTGTTGAGCAGCAAAAAGTCGGTTGCATCTACCTGCAGGGCAAAAACAAAATCGCTGAATTTTTTCATCCGAACAGAACCATCGATGGTCGCTTTATTCTGACGGGAATCGGACAGGGTAAACGAATTAAACCAGATACCTCCGGACTTAAACTGAATGGTTTCATTGCTTAGATGCAGCCGGTTATTCAATACTGCCGGATTTACAAACACATCATTGAAAACCAGGTCGCCGGTAATATCAGGGGAGCTGACAGGTCCCTGAATGGTTAAATCACCCGACAAAGTTCCCGAAGATTCGGATATTTGTCCCATCGAAAATGCTTCGATGGTTTTCATCGAAAGCGACTGAATGGCGGTTTTTACATTGATTGAATTTTCGCCATCGCCAGCCATAAAATAGCCTTTAGCCGTAAGGTTGTTTTCAGGCCCCGACAAATTCACATCCAGGTCAAACCTTCCGGTTTCGGGGTTGGTTGCTTTAACGGCTACATCGCCCACCGGAACCTCTCTGACCAACAGGTTACTGATTTTTGCATCGGCAATTACTCCATAAGTGTTGTTTACCCTTTTAAGCAATGCATTTCCATCCACCGTTCCTTTTACGAAACTGGTATCTTTTTCGATAATGCGGGAAATATCATTCAGTTTGAAATTAGTTAGTTCAATATTCAGGTCATCATTAAACTGTTGATTGACAGAAGATACTCTCACCTGGCTAACCGCATTTTTAATAAACAGGTTATGGATTAAAAATCCTTCGTCACCAAATTTTATATAGTTTTCCGGGTCTATGTCCCATTGATTATACATCAGGTGGAAATCATCAGGGTTGAACGACAGTTTGTAGTTGCCTTCCTCTTTCGTTATTTGCGAGCGGATTACAAACTTTTTCCTTTTGTTGTCATCAATTGACGAAAGGCCGGCAAGCAGCGTATTGTCTGCCAGTTTACCATCAATAAGGAAGTTTTCCAGTTTTACCAGGTCATTTGAAACCGTACTGCTCGACATTGAAAAATTCAATTCAGAAGCATCCGACTTTATATCTAAAACCAGACCGGCTATTTCTGTCGTTCCATATACAATTCTGTTCATAATTGCATGTAGTTTCAGGTCGCTGTTTTCGCTGTTGTAACTTCCCGTAATAATTCCAGGCTGAAACACATTTAGCTGTGGAATAAGAATTTGTGAGAGGATGGGGTGGGGATGAAGCTGGATCTGGAAACTAAAATCTGATGGCTTGTTTTCTATGGCCATCTCAACCGTATCGGATAATGGAAAATATTGGTTGATAAAACGCGTAAGTTCCGATGAAATATCAATCGGAGAAATGTTGCCCGAGTATTCCGCATCTAACAGCGGACTGCTGATATTAAATTCACTTTTTCCCGGCTCATTTACAGAAGATAAAATCAGCGAATCGAGTACATAAACCCGTTCACCCTGAGCCACAGTAAGGTTTGAAATGCCAACTTTCCCGTAAAGTTTATCAACCGTTCTGCCGTCAAAATTGGCCGTTACAACCATCCCAACTCGTATATCCTCTTTCGTAATATTGAGATTCTGAAGATCGGCCCCCGGCACATCCAACCTGAACTGATAGAATTCCTCGCCGGGCTTCAACCCCACATGGCCTTCGAAATTGAACACTGCATTCTTGTCATCCAGATTTATTTTTCCCGAAAACTCCTGTCCAATGAGGGTTCCGTTCAGTGTCAGGTTTTGGTATGTATATCTGTAGAGGTATAACTCCGTTACTTCGCCTTTGATATCGGCCATTACTGTTTCTTTATCCAGCCCTTGTCCCGCAGCTTCGGCGGTTAAGGAAACCGGGCCATAAAGTACAGTATCTTTGAGAAGCCTGCCAGCATCGAATTGGTTCACATTTATTTTCCCACTGAAGTTTTCATCTTTGTCAACCATTGTAACGAGGTTTATGGCTCCAAAACTGCTGTTGAGGCCAACAGTTGTTTCAAATGCCGTGATTTTTCCAGTGAAAAGAACGTCTAAATCAATATTTTCCGGTAGTTCAATATTTTCCGGAATTGACGGACCCGCCAGCATCTCCAAATCATTTTTCCCTGAAATAACTTTCAGGTTTGGAAAATTGTATGAAGCTTCTTTAACATCGGGTAACCCGGCAATACTGAAATCGGTTTCCAGTTCGGTTTTTTCACCGGTTTTAATAACCAGGCCCCTGCCGGTCAGGTTGTTTAACGGCCCGCTTACGATTCCGCTCACGGAAGTGGTGTTCGTCAGGTTTGTAAAAAATGGCAGATTGATGAGGTCATTACTGAAATAGAGTGCATCTGGATTTTTAAATTTTACATTTCGCATGACCAGGTTCAGATCGCTGAATTCATAATCCTGCGTAAACGATTTGAGGGTGGAATACTGAACGAAAAAATCGGCATCAATGGTTGAGTAGGGAGTTTTTAGCTTCAATTTATCCGTGTTGATGGAAGTTTCGTCCATACTAAAATTTGTCGAAAGGCTGTTGATTACAAATCCATTCTGATCAACTGCGCTGAATTCTTCCACAACTATTTTAACAAGGGTTTTATCATAATAGAAATCATTTGCGTCAAAGGTCATGTGCCTGAAATTCAAATAATCGGAGTTAAATTCATTTTTCGTCCCGGCAACATCGCCCACCTGGTAAGTAAAATCATTGTCGGCCATGTTCATCTGGTTTACTGTAACTTTCCAGTTGTTTCCGGAAGACGAAAGGGAATCTGCAGCCAACGAACCGGTTAAAAATTCCGGCTCGAAATTGTGGTAATGGATATCGCTTTTCGCTACGGTTAAACGGTCAAAAACCAAAAGTTCCTTTTGTATATCAATCAAAGCATCTGCAAGCCGCAATTCATCTATAACCGAAATAACCGACATAAAATTAACTGAGTCGGAGTAAATTGCCGAAGAATTGTTTATCTGGAGTTTTTTTGCGGATACTTTTGGCAGCGTTTTTTTCTGATTTTTTGTTTGTACGCCTGCTGGTTCACTCCTCTGTACATCTACTGTCAATCCGTTCAACGACAATTCATTAAACGCATAGTTCGATTTTTTGGGAGCGATTTCCATCACCCTGACATCCGAATTTGCTATTGATGCAAAAACACTTATTCCACCATAAACATCATTGTAAGTGAACTTTACGTTTGTTAGTTTTGCCTTGTCGATGCTGAACGTCCATTTGGCAGGGGAAGGTGTTTTTTTATCCGCCTTTTTGGTGGTATCGCTGAAAGTTGTAATCAGAAAATTATAGTTGAATAACGGATCGGTTTGGGTGCTGTAAAGGTTAATGGTAGCGTCTTCGAGGGCTATGGAGCCAATGTTAATCCTGCTTCTGAACAGGTCGTAAAGCGCTATATTCACTTTCACCTTTCCGGCATAAACCAAAGTGTCGGATTGGGTATCTTCCAGGTAAATTCCTTCCAAAACTATTGCTTTGGGGAATGAGATGCCCACATTTTTAATTTCCACCCTGGTATGGGTTTTACTGCTTACAAAGGAAGCGGCATAACCGACAATTTTATTTTGAACGGAAGGAATTTGGATAAGCAGGGCCACCAGAATAAAAAGCATTACAAAACCCAGGGCCACCCATAAAGCCACCCTGACTATTCGTTTTATAATTATACCTGACTTACTCATCTTGAAAATGACATAGAAATAATTTATGAACAGCAGTGTAAGTTGAGTACTTTTGCCGGGATTTGTGTTACATAACTATTGAAAAGAGTTGTAATTTTCTGTTTCCATTTCGGAAGTGTATTCTCCCCGGCGGGCTGCATAATTGCATTTGCTTCGGTGATAAAGGGCCTTTTGTGCTTTTTCTGCATTTGCATTGTCTCCCCGCCATATTTCCAAAGCAGGTTGCTGAAGTGCACGGCCATAAGAAAACGACAACTCCCATGGCAGTTTTGATTTGAACCTTTGGTTCATTGCATTTAGCCGGTCTGAAGCAAGTTCAGCAGATTGGCCACCCGACAAAAACGTAATCCCCGGAACTGCGGCAGGAACGGCACGCCGAAAACATTTTACGGTTGCATCGGCCACTTTTTCGGCTGTTTCCTGTGTCGTGCACTTTAATCCGGGAACTATCATGTTGGGTTTCAGAATTATCCCCTCCAGCAAGACTCCCTGTAAAAAAAGCTGATTAAAAACCGTTCGCAGCACTTCCTCGGTTACTTCAAAACACTGCTCCAGCGTATGGTCGCCATCCATCAGTACTTCGGGTTCCACAACGGGAACCAACCCCACATCCTGGCACAATGCGGCATACCGGGCCAGGGCGTGGGCATTGGCTTCCAAGCAGGCAGGGGAGGGAATATTATTGCCAATTGTAATTACTGCGCGCCATTTTGCAAACCGGGCGCCCATCTGGTAGTATTCAACAAGGCGTTCGCGTAAACCGTCGAGGCCTTCTGTAATTTTTTCACCGGGGTGTCCTGGCATATCTGTTTTTCCGGTATCAACTTTAATTCCGGGAATTATTCCTGCATCGGTGAGGACTTTAACAATAGGCCTTCCGTCTTTGGTTTTCTGGCGAATGGTTTCGTCGAAAAGAATGGCACCGCTGATAAATTCTTCAAGGCCAGGTGTTGTAGCCAACAACTCGCGGTAAGCCCGGCGCATTTCCTCAGTCTGTGGTATCTCTAATTTTGCAAATCGTTTGTTGGCGGTTGGCAAACTTTCATCCATTGCCAGCAGTCCTTTGTGGTTTGCCACCATCGAATTAGCTGTGCTGATAAGTTCTTTTGTTTTCATTGGGTCGATATTGATCTTAATAAATTATTCATTTGTATTATTTGATTGAGAAAGTGCCTGGATGCCTTAGTCAACCCTTCTTCACTGTCTAATTGAATCTGGCTGGTATCCATATAACCCTGCCCACCCACTATGGGAGAATATTCGGGTGAGGAATAGTGTTCGGGATTTGTAACTACATGAAGCAGAATAACTTCTGTATTCATTTCTTTTGCCGTTGCATAGCCGATTTCTGCTACTTTGTGTGATGTCGGATTATAATCCAACGCGATTAATACTTTTTTCATGTGATTATAATTGTTTAATACTATCTGCGTTCTTGTCTCTTTTCTTTTGCCGGTGCCGGCTGGTTTGTTCTTCTCGGAGTTTCTAAAGGAACTCTTCTTGGAGGGGCAGTTTGTACCTTCTCGTTTTCTCTTCTATTCTGTTGAGCTTCACGAACCGGTTGACTTTGGCGCCTTGGCGTTACTACCGGAACTCTTACGGGAGTTATTGGCTGTACCCTTTCACTCTCGCCACTTTTAATCTGCTGATTTTCGGGAACATTCTGACGTACAGGCCTGGCATTTCCCGGGGCTGATTCACGTTGTTGCTGAATATTTCTGTTTCCATCAGCAGGAAGTTGTCTTTGAGGAATATCACCCCGCACCGGCCTCCGAAGCAGTTCCCCTTCAACGGGTTCCCTGAATTGCGGACGGTACAAATGCAACTGGTTGTTTTTCAGTTGCTGCCCCGGCACATCATTATCCCGCAAAGTAACAGACCTGATCCTGTTTCCGGTAGTTCTTTCAACATTTCGTTTGTCAGGGCCTGAAATGTAAGAAACCTGGCGCCGGCGGTCATACGTTGTATTATCAATCGGCGATGAGTTTTCGATAATTCTCATATTATCAGAGTGGTTTACATAGTAGTTGTAGATGTCGTATCGCCCAAAATCGTTGTTTCTTACAAATATCCAGTGATTGTTGTTGCCATAGTAGTTGGAGTAGAAACCAGAATAGCCATATCCGGGGCGCATCGGCTGCCATCCGTAGTAGCCATTGCCCTGTCTCCAGTTCACCCACGAAGGTCCCCATTCGTAATCGGGTACCCAGAGCCATCCGTAAAACGAATCGTAATCCCATCGCCCATAATGGAAAGGCGCCCATCCCCAAGTGTAATCTGACATCCAGGTCCAGCCATACCGGGTGTGAACCCAATAACCATCGGATGAGTATGGTGAAAAGTTTGGATGTGCATCTGGTATCCATACATTTCCATAATTTGGATAATTTATCCACTGTCCATAAGGGCTTAACTGATCATAGAAAACCTGGTAACTGACTCTTTCGTATTGAGCTGAAGCCTGTTTTTGAAAGGCTCCGGCAGAGATAACCAGTGCAACTGTTATTATTAAAAACTTCATTTTTGTTCTCATACTTCTTGATTAAAAATCACTGATAATAAAAGCATTTTGTATTATCGTAATAGCCCGCGCTTTGAATCAATATTTAACTTGTTGTGGATCAAACCGGTTAGCAGTTCACAACTTATAGTGTAAAATTAAGCTATATGAGGCAGGGAGATGTTACACATTTTTGGAATTGTTTTACATCATTCCCACTTTTTGAATTTCAACAAGAGTCCTTTTCAGCGGAAAACTACCGGTCCCGGTTTTCCAATTTCAAAATCGCGAAAGCCGAAATCGGTGGTTTGAAAGGAGTTCAACTTGAAAATATTATTCCCTTTACCGGGAATTACGGGATAAAAGGAAATGGATAGTTGAAAAGCATTCATCACCAGGTTGTCGTTTTTAATTAAAACGCCCAGTCCTATTTGCGAATAGAGTTTGCTGTTCCGGAAACCTTTTGTTGCATCGCCAAGCATTCCCAGCGAAAAGTTTAGATAGGGGCCAAAATGAAACCCGATAAAATCCCACGGAGCATACGATTGTGTTTGCGCTGTAAACAACAACCGGCTGGTGCCCGACAATACAGGGCTGTTAAAACCTCTTAAACCGTATTCGTTGTTTATGGTTAAACTGTCGTAGCTGGTGCGGTGAATACCAATAATTACCTGAGGTTTAATAAACTGCCTGAATTTCCATGGTCCGATTTCAATCAGGTTCGTAAAATAATTGGCCCCAACGTTGAAAACCCCCTGCTCAGCCTGCGCCGACCGGAGGAACGTACCAAATTCGATGTTGGAGCTCAGATATCCCCACCGGTAATAATTGCCCGAAGAAAATCGCGCTCCGGCATAGAAACGGCCCAAACTGTTTTTTTTCTGGTAACCGCCGGTGAGGCCAATCACTTTTCCAACCGGCACATCTTCTGTTATTCCAAACTTGAAAATATAGTTGTCTTTTACATACAACCGTGTTGTTACGCCTAAACTGGCAAGGTAAAAATTCTCGTTGCTGTAAAACCGGAGTGTGTCCATCGCTTCAGGGGGTTTCTCGGTAAAACGGATTCGGATAAAACGCGCGGCAGAAATAAACCGGGTGGTACGGCTGTATTCTGAAGTTCCGCTGAAAACCGGCATGGAACTGCCCGCCCAGTAATCCTGCGCGTTGTATTTAAAAGGCATCGTGTTGATGGTCCAGATTGAATCTTTGTGCAGGTGTTGCGAAAAATTTACGCCTGCTGCCCACTTCGCCAAAGGAGAAAAAAACGGCCGGTCAACCGCAAAACTTTTAATAAAATTTCCGTATTCGTTGGTGCCGTATAGCAGGGTGGAATTGATGTAGGTGTTGCGGATATTGGGTACGAAATATTTTGTCCGGTAAGCAAAGTCGCCGGTTGAATGATTCCAGACTATTCCATTTTGGAACGTGTGCCCCAGGCCAATGAAATTGTTTTCTCGGAGTTTAAAAGTAAGGCGCGAAGCAGAAACTGAGCCGCCGGGAATCAGGCTCCAGCTATCCAGTTCGCGAATAAAAATATCAACCGAGTCGGAGTTTTCATCTGCAACCTGCACAAAAAATGAGACATCGGTAATGTAGTTCATGCTGCGCACCAACCGTTCCGATTCTTTTACCCGCAGCGAATCGAAGGGTTGATTTTTATGTATCAGTAAAAGGTTGCGAATGGTGAATGGATATGTTTTTACATGAAACCTGTTTCCGGTTTTGGATATAAAGTTGAGCGACGCCGCAATGGTGTCGCCAATGGAATATCCAAAAGGGTCGAGTGTAATAATATCGATTTTCCGGATGATTTTCCCTTCAAAAGAGCTGTAAGGTTTTTGTATCAGCCGCTTATTCAGTATTTTTTGTGCAGGGGGTGGCGCAACCGGTTTAAAAAACAGCCGGAACATAAATTGGGTAAAACGGCTTTTTTCAGCATACGTTTCGATGTTTTCATATAACCGGGTTGAATCTTTTTGGGCTACAGGTTCCTGTGCAAATGCGAAATCATTTGTTAGCAGTAAAACAAAAAATAATATTGCCGCACTTTTTATCCACATTTTTACTTTTTTCAATTGCGCTTTTTTTATTTGAATTAGGCATTTAGTAAATTTGCTTAAAAATTTGAGAATGGGGTTAAAACCCCTAAACCCACCTGTACTCTATAAATCCGTTCACTGAAGTGAACGGCAATTTATGCATTAATTCAAATTCTTTTGACCATTTATTGCCGTCTGCTTTAGCTGACAGTTTTTAAAAGTTGCAGTTGAATCAGGCTTTAGCCACATTTTGGTTTGTATCTTTTAAACGCCTAATTCATTAAGTTTTAAAAATTGCATTTCCTTTCCTTTGCTGTTCGCTCTTTTCCCTGTTGCCAAATGGATAGCATCCCTTCCGTACAAAAAGCCTGCAAAGGATTGGATTTTCCCTGCCTCTGATGAGAAAAGGGATGGCATCCTTCTGCTCTCTGCTCTCTGCCCGCTATCCTGTTTCCAAATGGATAGCATCCCTTCCGTACAAAAAGCCTGCAAAGGTTTGGATTTTCCCTGCCTCTGATGAGAAAAGGGATGCCATCCTTCTGCTCTTTGCTCTTTGCCCGCTATCCTGTTGCCAAATGGATAGCATCCCTTCCGCACAAAAAGCCTGCAAAGGTTTGGATTTTCCCTGCCTCTGATGAGAAAAGGGATGCCATCCTTCTGCTCTTTGCCCGCTATCCCTGTTTCCAAATGGATAGCATCCCTTCCGTACAAAAAGCCTGCAAAGGTTTGGATTTTCCCTGCCTCTGATGAGAAAAGGGATGCCATCCTTCTGCTCTCTGCTCTTTGCCCGCTATCCTGTTTCCAAATGGATAGCATCCCTTCCGCACAAAAAGCCTGCAAAGGTTTGGATTTTCCCTGCCTCTGATGAGAAAAGGGATGCCATCCTTCACTCTTTGCTGGCTTCTGGCTTCCTGTTAATTTCCCTCCGGCATTAACGTATCTGACTCCATTCGTATTTTTTCCTCCTCTTTGGCCTCTTGTTTGGCTTGTCGTCTAAAATATCCCCTGAAAAGGAAATTGTGTTTAAGCGCTTCCATATTTTCGTTCAGCCCTATGCTGCTTTCTTTCAGGTTAACTATGGTTTCATCAATGTTGTTAACGATAGACGTATCTTTGAGCAACATCCCAATAGCTCCTTCGCCACTGTTTATTTTTGTCATAATTTCACCGAGTTCGTTGGAAGCCACTTCAGTTTTTGCGGCCGTTTTCTGCAGGCTCTCCATAAAAGCAAACACATTTTCTTTGGTAACTTCTATGGTTTCATCCAGGCCTTCGGAGCTTTTCTTGAAGTTTTCAATGGTCAGGTTCACATTTTCTGCAATGGTAGAATCCTGAATGAGCCTGCCCAGCATTCCTTGTCCGCTGTTAATATTTACCATTATTTCAGCAAGTTGAAGTGTAATAACTTCGGCATGTCCTGCCGTGGTCTGCAGGCTTTTCATAATATCATCGGTTTCAATCGGTTCTTTTGACAAAATATGTTGTCCGTCTTCTGCAACAGGCGCATTGTCGCTTCCCTGTGTAATAATTACAATGCGGTCGCCAATAATTCCTTCGGAACCAATACTTGCCTGGCTGTCAGCCTTTATAAACTGCTGCACATCTTTCCGGATAAGCAAATCAACCTGCACCGTTGAATCATTGATTATTTTAATGTTGTCCACAGTGCCGACACTGATGCCCGAGAACCGGACATTATTTCCAACCTGCACGCCGCTAACGTTATAAAAATTGGTTGTAACTCTAAAAACCGGATTGAATAAATTCTGCTGTTTTCCAATGATAAAAATTGCGATTACAAAAATTGCAATTCCAACGGTAATAAAAACTCCCAACCGTGCCTTAAATCCTGGTGTGTAATTATCCATTTTTTATAATTTTTTTTTGAGTGTTATGAACTTGTTGTTTGAAAAAAGAGGTAATCGTTTCATCCGTTGAATTCTCGAAATCATCGATGTTACCTTCCATATAAACCTCGCCGTCCTGCAGCATAATAATTCGGTCGGCAGTGGCCCGGGCGCATTCAATATCGTGTGTAATGATGATGGATGAAGTGTTGTATTTTTCCTGAACATCATTTATCAGCTCGCTGATTCCATCCGATGTTACCGGGTCTAATCCGGTTGTGGGTTCGTCATAAAGCATGATTAGCGGATCGACAATAATGGTTCGTGCCAGGCTTGCCCGTTTGCGCATTCCGCCCGAGAGTTCAGAGGGCATTTTATGCAGCGTGTCGGTTAATCCCACATTTTTCAAAACTTCTTCTATTTTTTCGTCCATTTCCCTTTTTGTGAGATTCTTTTTTATTCTGCGCAATGGAAATTCAAGATTCTCTTTTATGGTCATCGAATCGTACAACGCACCGCTTTGAAACAGAAACCCGATTTTTTCCCTCATCACTGCCAATTCCTTTCTTTTCAGTTTACTCACATCTTTGCCAAGTACATGAATGGTTCCCTGGTCGGGATTCAACAAACGGACAATGCATTTTATGAGAACAGATTTTCCGGAGCCTGATTTTCCGAGCACCACCAGATTTTCGCCGTTAAAAAGCTTTAACGAGAGGTTTTTTAGTACATCCAAATCGGCAAAACTTTTACTGAGGTTGTTGATTTCAATAACCTGTTCGGTTGTTTTTTCTGTATCCTTTATGTCCATTTCAGTTTTAACCATTTAAAATTTTTTCTATAAAAGCATATCCGTTATCTGAACAGCAATTAAATCAATAATTATTACGAGCAGCGAAGCGAGCACTACCGCCGAATTGGCTGCTTTGCCCACACTTTCCGTTCCTTTCCCTGCTGTATAGCCTTTGTAAGTTCCAATCAACCCGATTGCAGCCCCAAAAAAGAACGTTTTAATTACGGCAGGTAGAAAATCCATAAAATCGACCACCCTGAATGCCTGCGAAATGAACAGGGTGAAAGTAACGGTCCCTTTTATGTTTGCACCGGCCCAACTGCCCAAAATACCGAGTGCATCGGCATATAAAACCAAAACCGGTATCATTAGGGTGGCAGCCAAAACCCGTGTAACTACCAAAAACCGCATCGGATTGGTGGATGATACTTCCATCGCATCAATTTGTTCCGAAACTTTCATTGATCCTAACTCGGCTCCCATGCCCGAACCGATTTTTCCCGCGCAAATTAATGCGGTAATTACCGGTCCCATTTCGCGGATGATAGATAACGCGACCATTCCGGGAAGCATGGACACGGCGCCAAAGTCTGCCAAAACAGGCCGCGACTGTATGGTAAGTACCAAGCCCATTATGAGGCCGGTTACCGAAATGAGCGGCAATGTTTTGTTGCCAATCTGATAACACTGACGCAGGAATTCCCTGAACTCAAAATGGCGCGAAAATGTCTCCCTGGTTGCACTCAGCAGGAATAAAAAAAAGTTGCCTGCCTCTAAAAAGAAAACATTTGCTTTTTGTGTTTTTTCAATGGTTTTCTCGCTCAGCTTAATAACGTGCTTCGTTAAATCGGGCAGTTTTGGAATTATTTTTTTTACCGGAACTTTGAATTTTACCATAAATGTTTATTGGATTATCAACTCATCAGAGTCAAATTTTTTTTCCGCAATGTAAAAGTTGGCAGCAATACGAATTCTGATATTCATTTTCGCATATTATGCAGGTTAAAACGTATCTGTTGTCAAATAAACTTTTCTGTCCGGGGTCTGAACATTTATGTCTTGCTCTGCGGTTACAAATATTCTGACTGGTTTATAGGAGGACACAGTTTCCAGATTTGCTTTATGCTGTTTTGAAAGAAAGCCTGTTGAACTTTTTAACTGGCCCAGATTTTCTGTATTTCCGCTGTCAGTTTCCATCCAAACCACATAGGTTTGTTTTTCAGGTTGCAGTCTTTCCACTTCAGCTAAATCTGCAATTTTCACCTTAACAACGTAATTTTTGTTTTTGTCTTGTTTTACCTTTACAGTGCCTTTTGCCGCCGGGACAACCGATGAATTTAAAAATTTTATCTTTTTTTCACATGATGTGAGTATTAATATCACCGAAGTCGCTAAAATACCTAATAAGATATTTTTTGTCAGTTTGTTTATTATCTGTGTTTTCATCCTGAACATTTTTTAATTTGACGAATAATATTTACCTGTTAAAGATAAAGCCATACGTGCCGGAAAGTGTTATACAATTCAGGATAAAAGTTACATCATTCACACATATTTCGGTTTTTATTTCGTTGGAAAAGGTATCATTCCCGATGGTGACAGCATGGCATTGCCTAACGAATATTCCACGGTTGCGGGGGAACTATTTAATTAAAAACAGGCTTTGAAATGGATAACCAGTTTGGTTTTGACGTAGATGGGGGTTATAAATTCTATCAGGGGTATTCAGATCTGTCTTCCTTTTCCCTTTTGCTGAAAACATCACGGGCGAACGACTTTATTGCGTTTGGAGCGTAAATAATCAGGTTTGTGATGCCTAACTGTAAAATTAAGCCTAAAAGTTTTCCTGATTTATTGCCTGACCTGCCAATCATCAGTGCTTTCTTTGAAAGAAAGCCTGCGGCCAGAGCAAGGGTAACGTTTAAAACATTATTGAAAAGATAGGGGGAAGATCCGATTTCTTTCATGGAGCTTTTAATGAGATTTGCGGGTTTCAGGTTTTCGTAAGTGAGTGAAAAGTTTTCCCTCATCTCCTGAAGATGAACCGATTTCTCCACTTCCCGCAACTGAATCGCCTCTTTAAGTTCGGTAATTGTAGATATATTTTCCATTTCAGTTTATGTAAATATCTGTTTAACCAGATAATTGCCAATCTTCCTTTTAATTCGTTTGTGCATAAAAAAGTGCATCACAAGCCCCACCATTGCATAAAAAGCCGCTATCACAAAAAACCCGTAGAAATTGTTGCCCAGGATTTCACCAAGCCAAAAGGCCAGGCCAAAATTGAGAAAAAGCAAAAACAAAAAAAGAATAATAAAAACAGCGGCATGCGGTACCATACCGGAAACCACATTTGATGTTTTGTTTATTGTTTTAAGTTTTAACAGCTCTAATTCCTTTACTCCATATTTGAAGGTGCTTTCCAGCAGGGATTCAATTAATTTCACGTTGTCATCCATCGTATTTTTGTGTTATTGTGCATCATTATCAGCGAAATTAATATTCGTTTGGGCCATGTTTCCTGAAATAAGTGTTAAAAGAAACACGGTTCTTTCACTGGTTGTTAAAATGTAGGGTTCTTTTTCATCGAGTGTGTAAAGTTCACCCCGGCTCAAAGTCAACGATTTTTCATGGGTATGCAACCTTAATTTTCCCCAAATAACCTGAAGTACCATTAACTCTTTCGACTGGAATGAATTAATTTCTGTTCCCTTATCAAATGTAGTAAGAACAATCTGCTTGTCGGGACGATTTAAAAGAACCATTGAATGTAAATCTCCATTGAACAAGGTTGGCTTATGACTCATCTTTTCAATCAGGGTTAGCAAATTGAAGGTGTTCAATGAGGTCATTAACGACTTATTCATTTCCCGTGGAGGTCGTATTTTCAATGATTCTTTCAAAATAATCCAATTTTAACTTTTCGGAATGTTAACACTATTCCGAAGGTTTCCTAACTTGTAACTGTTTTTGCTTCTTTCCCGGGTTTTTCCGTTTTGCCCATTTTTTTATCGGCATAATCGGAAACATCATCTTTTACTTTTTCCATTTTTTCGGTGATGGCATCCATTAATTCGTTAAATGTATCTTTTAACGTATCTAAATAGTCCTCCCCCTTTCTTGTAATTTTTTTACGGGTTTTCGATCCTTTTGCAGGGGCAAATAAAATTCCTGCCAACGCGCCGGTGGCTGCTCCGGCCAATACGCCCAAAAAAACTTTTCCTGAACTCATATTTTAATTGTTTTAAATTGATTAAATAATTTATACATACAAAGATCAGCCACTATGCACTGAATAGCGTTACATAATTTCGGAAATGATTTACATCTTTCACATGTTTTAGGGCTTTGTTTTTACAGCCATCAATTACTTGTTTTAGTAATTAATACATCCACACTGTTCATTTTTGCCGGAAGATTTTTCATCTTTTTCATGGTCTGGGCGTTTATTACTCTCAGTTCAGGTAGTTCTATGTAATCTTCACAATCCAACATGGCTGTGACAGAATCCGGAATTGAAAACCGGCTGGTTACTAAATTGCTGAAGCGTTCATCGTTGTATAGTTTGTTGAAGAAACCTGCCCAAATGGGTAATGCAGTATAAGCTCCCTGGCCAAATTTTGTTTTAAAGCGGATGTCGGGATAATCGGCGCCTACCCAGGCACCGGCAGTATATTCCGGTGTAAATCCAACAAACCATCCGTCGGCATAATTTTGAGTAGTTCCTGTTTTGCCGGCTACTTCTGAGTAAATGTTATATTTATACCTGAGACGGGAGGCTGTGCCATTTGTAACAACGTTTTTGAGCATGGCGATTAAAATTTCAATATTTTGCCTGGAAGCAATTGAGGCCTGAACGTTTTTCACATCTGTTGAGGATTTGAAAATAATATCTCCCTCTTTGGTAATTATTTGAGATATGTAATTGGACTTTATCCTGTGTCCTTTATTGGCCAAAGTCTGGTAAGCGTTAACAATTTCATGAAGGGTAAGTTCTGCGGTACCCAATGCAAGAGACGGTACATCGGGAAGTTCAGATTCAATGCCGGCACTATGGGCCATGTTAATCACTTTTGAAACACCGATTTGTGTAATAAGATTAGCACTAACCGTATTTACCGATTTGACAAGTGCCCCTTTCAGGGAGTACATGCCTTCGTATTTATTGTCAGAATTGCGGGGAGACCAATCTTCAAAATTTGCATACTGATAACGCTGGTTATTGAATAAATCACAAGGGCGGTATCCTGATTCAAGTGCTGTTAAGTATAAAAATGGTTTGAATGTTGAACCGACCTGCCTGCGGGCTGTAACATGGTCGAATTGAAATAGCTTGTGATTTATTCCACCCACCCAGGCTTTTACATTCCCGGTTCTGTTTTCTATAACAATAAAGCCGGTTTGCAAAAGTTTGGCGTCATAAATTGCTTTCTCATAGGGAGTTAGTAGAGTGTCTTTCTCTCCCCATTTCCAATCGAAAACTGAGGACTTTTGTTTAATGTGCAAGCTGTCCTTATGCATATTTCCCAGTTTTCTTTTCAGTATATTCGACAGTCTTTCATTTTCATTCCAGTTGGTATTTTGCCATTGTTTGTCAAGCGTTTTTTGAATAACCTGAAGGTGTTGGTTAACTGCTTGCTCTGCGTATGTTTGCATTCGCGAGTCGATGGTTGTGTAAATTATTAATCCATCGTTATCCAAATCGTAGTGCAACCCGGTTTCCTGGTTAATCTCATCCAGAATGGCTGTTATTTCAGGTCTGATTTTAGCTGCAAAGTACGGGGCAATACTTTGCTCTGCCGAGAACCGGAAGTAGTTGAGCTTAATTGGAATGTTGGCAAGTGAATCATTTAACTCATCGGTTAGGAAGCCGTATTTATTCATTTGATTCAACACAATATTGCGGCGGGTTAGGGCGCGCCGGTAATTATTTTTCGGATTGTAGAACGACGTTCCTTTTAACATTCCCACCAAAAGAGCCGTTTCTTCAGTTGTTAGTTCAGTCGGATTTTTATAGAAAAAACGCAAGGCGCCTGATTTTAATCCGTAAGTATTTTCAACGAAAGGGACAGTATTGAGATAGAGTAACAGGATTTGCTGTTTTGTGTAGTAATTTTCGAGCTTGACGGCTATAACCATTTCGCGACATTTGTTTATAACCAGCGACCCAACGAGATATTTTTTTCGGGGGTACAGATTCTTTGCCAGCTGCTGGCTAATGGTACTTCCTCCTCCTGAGTGGTCTTTTTGCAACAGAATGGTTTTAATTGCTACCCTGAATAAACTTTTTACATCGATTCCGTTGTGATTATAAAAGCGAATGTCTTCAGTAGCAATCACTGCATCTATTATTTCCTGTTTTAATTCGTGCAAATAGAGGTCCATCCTGTTTTGTGAAAAATATTTTCCTATCATCACGGTGTCTGCGGTAAATATTTCAGTGGCAACAGGATGTTCGATGTTTTGAAGTTCGTGTTTATCGGGAAGCGGACCAAACAATCCCTGGTTTATTGAAATTACCAAAGCCACGACAAGTATTAGCTGGATGGCTACCAGAGCAACGGCTGTCCAGACCAGGAATTTCCGGTATTTGTGAAAGTTTTTCCTGAGTTTCCGGGCAAATGAAAAAAACAGGTTTTTCACTGAATTCAAATTTCCCATTCAGCTTAATTATTTCGACTTACTGTAGTATTTCATGGCTTCGGGCATAAACTGTTTCAGCTTTCTTATTCGTGTTTCGTCGGAAGGGTGGGTGCTCAAAAATTCGGGTGGGCTTGCCCCGCCTGCATTCGACATTCTTTCCCAGAAAGGAATTGCTTCCTGCGGGTTGTACCCGGCCATGGCTGCAAATATTAATCCGTACTGGTCGGCTTCTGTTTCCTGCTGCCGCGACCATGGTAAAACTGCTCCAACAGTGCTGCCAATGCCATAGGCCTGCATAAACAGATTTTGAGTTTCCTGCGGTTTTTGCGACAAAGCAACCTGTAAAGCCATACCTCCCAACTGCTGCACCATTGCCTGGCTCATTCGTTCGCTGCCATGCTTGGCAATGGCATGGGCAATTTCGTGGCCAACTACTATGGCAAGCGCTGTTTCGGTCTGCGTTATGGGCAATAACCCGGTGTAAACAACCACCTTTCCTCCGGGCATAGCCCAGGCATTAGCCGCCGGGTCATCTACGGTATTAAACTCCCAATTGTAGCCTTCCAATACCGATTGTTGGCCCTGATTGTTGTAATATTTTGTAATTGCATTTGAAATACGCGCACCTACGCGGTTAACCATGGCAGCATCTTTATTGTTAGCGCTTAACACCTTGTGTTCCGACAAAAAATCATTGTACTGGCCGGAGGCCATTAATTGAAGCTCCGATTCGGGTACCAGACTTAACTGGTTGCGGCCGGTTACCAGGTTTAATGAGCATCCCGCCAATAAAGCGGAAACCAGAACCAGTAACAGATGTTTTCTGAAATGAAGGCCAATTTCGGTTATCCTGTTTTTAACACGTGTTAAAGATTGAAGTGTTTTCATTTTTTTGCTTTTTTCGTTACTATCTGCTTTTGTTTCTTAACCCATATACCGTACGGAAGTGATACCCATACACCGCAAAGGTTATGGCATCAATCATTAATCCCGGTTTTCGGAAGAGTGTCCAAAACAGAAATTTCCAATACTCGCGACGACCACTGCTGGCAACCCCGATGATAAAAATGGATTTAACAAAACCGGTCAGGTAATTCAATTGTACTTTACCGTTTCTTGTTTTGGGACGTTTGTAATTGTTTAAACACTGGCGTATCCGCTGGTAATAGGGTTTTGGAGAATAGATACCAGTGATGATTGTTTTATACCCGTCAAGAAGTTCCTTGCGGTTCATTTTCGGGATAAAATTCATCGAGGCATCTGTGTTATTGCCCGATGATTCAACAGTCAGCCGGTTTTCGGCTTTAAGTCTTTCATAAAGCTTTGTGTTTTTGGGTGCGTTTAACAGTCCCACCATTGCAGATACGATTCCACTTTGCTGAATAAAATCAATCTGCCGCTGAAATACGAAAGGGGTATCGCTGTCGAAACCGACAATAAATCCTCCGGATACCTGCATGCCTGCATTTTGTATTTTTTTTACGCTTTGCAACATATCCCTGTTTTTGTTCTGGGTTTTGTGACACTCCTGAAGCGATTTTTCATCGGGGGTTTCAATGCCTACAAATGTGGAGGTAAACCCGGTTTCTACCATCAGTTGCATCAGTTCCTCATCGTCGGCAAGATTAATAGACGTTTCCGTGTTGAATTTGAACGGGTGATTATGGCTCTGCATCCAGCTTTTCATGGCCGGAAGCAGATTTTTCTTTATTTCATGTTTGTTGCCTATAAAATTGTCATCAACAATCAGCACCGGGCCCCGCCAGTTCAGGTTATAGAGTGTTTCGAGTTCGGTAATAATCTGCTGCGGGGTTTTCATTCTTACTTTGTGCCCCAAAAGGGCAGTAATTTCGCAAAAATCGCAGGAGTACGGGCAACCCCTCGAAACCTGGATATTCATAAAGGCATAGTCTTTTGCCGATAATAAATGGTAGTCGGGGGCAGGAGTTGTGGTTATATCGGCAAATTCACCGGTTTGATAAACATGTTGCGGCGTTTCCCCCAAATCCAAATCATGAAGGAACAGCGGCAGTGTAATCTCTGCTTCGTTCAGTACAAAATGGTCTATCCGGGGATAATTGGCGTACTCCTGGGTAAAAAGCGGACCGCCGGCTACAACTTTAACCTTGTTTTTTATGCACTCGTCCAGAACTTTATTTACCGATTCCTTCTGAATATACATTGCGCTGATAAAAACATAATCGGCCCAGACAATATCGCTGGTCCGAAGCGACGTAACATTCAGGTCAACAAGCTTTTTATTCCATTTTGAAGGCAACATGGCCGAAACGGTAACCAAACCCAGGGGGGGCACTGCGGCTTTTTTGGAAATAAATGGCAAAACATGTGTGAAACTCCAGAACGAATCGGGGTATTTAGGATATACCAGTAAAATATTCATCGTTTTTATTATTTATTAATTCTCAGGAAAGTTAAAAAATGAAGATTGGATGATTGTTATACAATTCCTATATAATCTTACATCATTCACACTTTTAAAAGGTATTCGGTTGTGACATAAAGTGCCGGATTTTTTTTCGCCAGGCAGAACTTTTTCATTTTTTCTGGTTTTAACAAGGCAGTGGTTTTATTCGGGTCAGGGCTTATTTTACGGAAAGGCCATGCAGAACTGCCAATTGTTATTTGTTAAAAAAATGTGGGCGCGAGGCCCACATTTTAAAAACTAAACCAAACTAAACCAAACTAAACCAAATTATGAACAACCACGGACATTATTAAATGTCCAAAAACCTGTTGTTTTAAGTTTTGGGCCTTTAAAAAATCTTTCTTCCCTGAACGAGCTTAATAATTATTGCAATTACTGCAATTACCAGCAGAACGTGAATAATCCCTCCTGTACTGTACCCAATAAATCCGATTGCCCATGCAATAATCAGGATGACTGCAATGATGTAAAGTAAATTTCCCATGGCCTTAATTTTTTAATTGTTATATTTTTATTCTCAACCTAAATTTCCATTCAACTTTATATTTTTCAAAAAAGTTTCTTTTAGTTTAATACCTGATAAATGGCCCATTTGACTGTTTTGAAGTGGACAACATCTTCTTTCAAACAAAAACCACATGGAAATTTAATCAGAACCTTCCAGACTTTTGCCGTTATCCTGAGTTTTGGATCGTTGGCAATTCCATGAATAAATATTGACCGGTACTCCATTATCATTTTTTTATTTTCGTTTAATTTTTGCTGCTAACAGTGAAATTGGAAAATGCATCTCCCAATTCATCCATATCGTTTTTAAACTCCTGTTTAAATGCTTTCCACTGGTCGGTTTCATCTGCTTTGTATTCGGCCAGTTTAATTTTAAGTTCATTGTTCCTTTTTTCGAGCAAAGCCAGCTTTTCCTCAAACTGGACTTTGTTTTCCCGGCTTGCATCTGCAATGCTTAATTTTAAACCGGCAATTGTTTTTTCATTGGTACTGATTTGATTTTGATAATCTGTTTTGAATTGCTGAAACTCACTGATTGAATCCTGACGTGCCAGGGTCAAATCGATTTTTGCATCTACAACAGCCTCTTTTGCATCCAGTACTTTATCCCCGGCATTTTCAATTTTCCGGGAAGTTGAATTGCAACTTGTAAAAAGGATGCCGGTCATTAGAACTGTTGCAGCCAGAGTGAACATTATTTTTTTCATTTTCATTTTATTAATGGTGCAATTAATTTATCGCACGTTCAAAGGTATCACTCTTTATGCCCCAAATTTTTACATAACTTTGAGAATGATTTACATCATTCACACATTCTTATGTTCAGGCATTTCAGAAAAATATTTGTTTATCATTTTTCTTAAATGAACCCTGTCTATTGGTTTGGAGATATAATTATTACATCCTGCCGCAATTGATTTCTCTCTGTCGCCGATTAATGCATGGGCAGTTTGTGCAATTATTACCACTTCCTTATTAAACTCACGGATTTTACGGGTAGCTTCATAGCCATTCATTAAAGGCATATTAATATCCATCATTACCAAATCGATATCCGGATTTTCCCGGCAAATTTCAATGGCTTCAACTCCGCTTACTGCTTTCAAAAATTCTCTGGCAAAAATTTTAACCATTTCGGTTATAAGAATTTCCGAGGTTTTATCATCTTCAACAATTAGAATCTTTAGTTTTCTGCTTGCATTTTTAATTGGTTTTTCCTGTGGGGCAACCAGAGGTACATCATTCGTTTCCTTTACCGGTTGGGCTGGCAGGGTAAAAAAGAACGTTGAACCTGAAGCAGTTCCATTATTTCTTGCATTATTTACCATCCATATTTTTCCACCCAGCATTTCAACATAGGCTTTTGAAATTGACAACCCGAGTCCGGCTCCTTCATAGTTCCGGGTCAGTGATTCACTGCCCTGCCTGAACCGTTCAAAAATGATGTCTTTTTGTTCAGGACAAACACCTGACCCGGTATCTTTTACATAAAATTCCAAAAATCCGTCTTTTTTAATATACCCAAGTTCAATGGACCCCTTTTGGGTAAACTTGATTGCATTTTTAACCAGGTTGGTTAGCACTGCATACAATTTTTCGCGGTCGGTTTTTATGTATGCTTCTTCATCAGGCAGGGCATTTTTGAAAGAAATATGCAGTTTTTTCTGGTCTGCTTCCAGTTTAAAAAAGTTATAGATGTATGTTATTTGTTCGTTTACATTTGCGTCCGAAATTGTATTTTCAACCTGGTGCGATTCAATGGTTGAGATAGTTATGAGGTCGTTTATGATATTTAGCATACGGGCGCCGCTTTTTTCAATAATTTTGATGAATTCCTGCTGATCTTCACCACTCAACCCAAGGTTTTTAAGCAGCCCTGTAAAACCGAGAATACCGTTCATGGGCGTTCTGATTTCGTGGCTCATATTGGCCAGGAAGGCTGATTTCAGCCTGTCGCTTTCTTCCGCTTTTTCTTTGGCTTTTATCAGCTCTTTTTCTAAAGTTTTTCGTTTTGAAATATCGCGACAACTGCCGTAAATCCATCCATTGGGAAGCAGAACGGCATTCAGGTCTGTATCGACATAGCTCCCGTCTTTTTTCACCAGTTCTATCTCGGAATAAGAACTGCCCGTTATAAACAGTTGCTGAAAATTTTGAAAATACTCTTCTATTCTGTTTTTGGGTGAAATATCGGCAAGGGTGAACGTAAGAAATTCTTCTTTGGAATAGCCCAGCAAATCTATAGCCTGCTTATTTACATATATATAACTACCTTCTTTATCGGTAATTAGAATTGCATCAGCAGAGTTCTCGGTAATTGTCCTGAATTGTTTTTCGCTTTCTACAACCTGGTTTTTTATTTTCCAGTTCTCGGTATTATCGCGGATATTGCATTGGATTACTTTAAAATTATTAGCCAGATAAACATTACTGATGAACTCAACATGGATTTCACGCCCATTTTTAGTTTCAAGCGGTAAATCATCGTAGCGAATATATTCTTCCTGTTGCAACTCAAGAAATTTCTCCTTGCTCTCGTAAATATCCTGAAAAGCACCTATCTCCCAAATTGATTTTTCAGTAAATTCCTTTTTTGAATAGCCCAGCAAATTAATTAAGAACGGGTTTACATCCACAATTTTTCCGGTTTCGGCATCGAGAATCAGAATCCCGTCTTTGGCCGATTCGAACAAGCGGCGGTAGCGGACTTCCGAAAGGACCAATGCATCCTCTGTGTGCTTGAGACTTGTTATATCCTGTGAAATGGTTGCAATTATATTTTTCCCTTCCTCATCAAGAATACGCGATGAATTCCACAAAACGGTTTTGATTTGATGGCCTTTTGTTAAAATATCTATTTCAGTTATCTCTAAATGTACAGCGTCGAGATGATTTTTTAGCAATTCATTTGTTGCAGCAATTCTTTCTTTTGGAAAAAGAAAATCAATTTTTTTACCGATAACTTCAGCCGCATCATAACCGCTCAGCAGTTCAAATTTGCGGTTGAAACTTTTTATTATCAAAGAAGTGTCCCAGATAATCATTGGCGCATGCATGTGGTTCAACAGGATGTTTAAAGAATCACTTGTTGTACGGTGTGTTTCTATTAAGGAATCTTCTTTGCCTTTTCGCTTGGTAATGTCTTCAATGGCAAGAAGAATTACCTTTTCTTTTCCATAAGCCCGTTTTACCTGCCGTGCATTTAAAAGCATAACCCGTTTACCAATGGTAGAAAAGTTGTGTTCAACTTCGTAACCATCAAAGGAATTTTTCTCAGGAATGATTTTTTCCAGCAATTCTTTCAGTTTTGGAATATCCCACTGGTGATTTCCCAATTCATAAATATGCTTACCAATTGTCTCTCCGGCGGTTACTTTGAAAAACTTATAGAATGAACGGCTGGCTTTTATTACCCTTAAATTTTTATCAATGGCAAGCAATGGTTCACGTACCGTGTCGATTAAATTCTCTGTGAATTCACTTAATTCATCTGCGGTTTTTTTAATCTCTGCAAGTTTCTTTCCGGTTTTTTCGAGAACTGCTTCCGCCTCTTTTCTTGCCGTGATATCACGAATGTTGCATTGAATAACCTTCTTGTTATTTACTAAATAAACATTGCTTACAAATTCAACATAGATTTTATTTCCTTCTGAAGTTACAAGTGGTAAATCTTCATAGCGTACATATTCTTTCTGTTGCAATTCAAGAAATTTCTCCTTGTTTTCGTAAATATCCTTAAAAGCGCCAATTTCCCAGATTGATTTTTCAATAAATTCCTTTTTTGAATAGCCCAGCAAAACAATTAAAAACGGATTCACGTCAACAATCTTCCCGGATTCGGCATCGAGAATCAGAATCCCGTCTTTGGCCGATTCGAACAAGCGGCGGTAGCGGACTTCAGAGGCAAATAGTTCCTTTCTTAAGATTGATTTATTGCTTTTTGCCTTTTCCCTCTGAGTGTCTGTAACTATTGAATTATTCATTTTGACACAATGTATGGCGTAATTAAATTTGAACGTTCTGTAAACTGTCCAGAACTCCAAATATTTTCAGCAGCCAAATCACAAGAATGATTATTACAACCGCATTCAGTACCCCTTTTATTGTGCGTTGCATTGGAATATAACTGTTGATTAGCCAAAGTATCACTCCAACACCAATAATGACGATTATGATTGTTAATATGGGCATAATAATAAATTTAATTTGTTTATAAATTCTACTACACAAAGGTCACCTTCGTAAGGTTATAAAGTATTACATCATTTTATAAAAGAGTTACATAATTCACACATTTTAGGGATGAAAACCCTCAAAATTTTTAAACGCTATAAAATCGGTTTTAAAAGCCATGAAGATATCTTTTTTAATGGCCACATCGTTTATTGTTTCCGGCTGTTTCTTCGCTCAGCGACTGAGAAATTTGGAGTAGGAAGCCAAATGTTTTCCATACCATTTTGGGTCGCTCAAACGGGAATAAAGCCCAAGCCGCTCTTCTTTTTTATAAATGGCTTTTAGCATAATGGTTATGTAACGTGAAAAGCGCCATAACAGATAAATGACCGTATTGTAAGCTTTATGCGCATAAGGCCGTTTTATGAAAAATCGTTGCCTGCTTATATAAAATTTAAGCTGAGCGGTCTTTTTTTCGGGGTGTAACCCGGGTAAATCCATTATTTCTGAAGTGGTCAGGAGCCATGCATTAACTTGTCGTCGGTAATGTCCGAAGCTCTCAAATACTTTATTCGGATCTTCTTTCATCGACAACAAAAGCATATCGTACATGTGTCTCAGATGAATGGTATGATAAATGAAAGCTTTATCGTTGAGTTGTACATTTAAAGCGTTATGAATCATCATATCACGATAGGATGGAACAAATATATTTTGGTCGGTTAAGATTTTTTGTTTGTGTTGCAAAATATCTTTGGCCTTGAATTTTCGATCAAACGGTGTCATTACAACCTGCCGGTGTACTTCAACTGCTGCAACGTGCTCGTCGGTTGCGAGCCTGGGATAATGTTTCAGGTTGCCATGGATGTGCTTATTGTATTTTGCCAATGGCTTATACCCGTGTGATTTCAGAATGTTGGCAGTTTCTTCCATTTTGTTCTCCTCTACAAGCAAATCTATATCTCCTGTCATCCGTTCAGCAATGTCATCATACAAGCCGCTGAGAAGAAAGGCTGTTCCCTTTAAAAAAACGGGATAAATATTATATGAAGTTAGTTGCCGGTTAATTTCATCTGCTTGTTTCAATATACTCCGGTTGCGTTCGCGGTTCAGGCTGGTCAGGTGTTCAAAATGTTCGGTCAACCCGGGTGGAAGTTCACCGAGCAAATGAGCCTCACGTAACCGGATATAAAGAGCCGGCAAAACAAACTGGCCACTACTCACTTTTAGTACATTTTCCCAATCCACTTTTCCCGATTGTATAGCTGCTTTTATTTGTTCTTCTCGTTCAGGATGTTTTGCAAGGCTCAGGCATTTTCCTGTAAAAAGAAGGGTTTCAGAATAATCCATTGTTAAAAAGGTTCTTTATTGTTTCTACCATTTTCGTGTTGTCGGAATAGGTCAACCGGTAACATGGCAGTTGGTTGAACCAGTTGACAAAACGTTTTGCATTTTCCGGTTCGGGCGAAATCCACGAATCGGGGACCAGTTTCCGGAATGCTTCCTCCCGGTTCATTTCATTGAATTGAAAACCTGTGTTTTTGCGGTATTGAACAAAGACCAGGGCTTTGCAGGGTACCTTCAACTTATCTGAATTAAAAACCGGGAGGTACTTAAACGTTTTGTTCAAATCGGGGTTATGGTATTCTTTTGAGAAAATGATTTCAGGAAATTGTTTTGAAATGATTTCATACGCATTTTTCTTAATTGAAATGGCAGCAGGAAAACGGCAGACCAGTGCATTTTTGCTTTCAACCGGCAAAAAATCATCGGATAAAACATCCAGGCCATTCGCCATCAGAATTGCTGATAACGTACTTTTTCCACTTCCTGAATCGCCAAAGAACATAATGCAGTTGTTTCCGTCGGTTACGCCCGCTGCATGAAAAACACCCAGCCACTCTTTTTCTTCCAGGTCATTTATTTTCTGAAGTATTTGCATGGAAAATTTTCCTCCTAAAAAATGACTGTCAGCTTCTTTCCACGAACCTGTTGATTTTCCGTCAACCTCTAACGCAAACTGACCTGCGGAATGAAAAACTTTGAAATGGTAATGAAAAAGCCCGGCCGTCCGTATTTCCAGATGTGCAAACTTCGGATGATTAAGTTCCTTCGCCCACTCAGATTCATATTCCACAAATAATATCGTGTCGTTAATTTTGTAATACTTTTTTGTAGTATTTTTCTTGTCAGCAAATTGAATGCGTTCTTCTTTCTCTTCGGCTGGTTGGATTAAATTGTCGCTTTTTATATTTCCTTCGATGTATTTTATGAGATCGTCTTTTATTTTATTTGCCTGAAGTTCATCAACCTCAAATTTTTCTTTGCATAGTTCAACTATTGCATTGTTTTCCGGATTTTCCCAGATTAATTTAATTAACTCATCCATGCCGGGTTGAGCAACAAGGTATTTATTAATTCCGGAGAACCACAACACCTGTTTCTCACCCAGTGAAAAGGTGTAAATCTTTTCCGATCTGCTGCTTTTATACTGATGAATCTTCATAGTAATAAAACGGTCGGATTTCTCTGGCAGCACAACGATAATCTTTTTAAAATTCAGTCAGGATCACCATCCTGGCCTGGGAGTAGGGCTTTGCGCCTGCGACTCCTTAGGACTTAATACTATCAGCATCGATGTAGCGGTAAACGCTGCATATTTGCCTGCCTTTCTTATCGCTTCCCTGCGACTGATTTCTTCTGTGGGGATTTTTTTTCCCTCGTTATTATTCTTTTTACTCATCGTTGCATTTTTTTTTGATTCTTTAGTACCGTGTTAAACACGAAAAATTGATTGTTAACTGTTTCCTTTTACCTTGTTTTTATCCAACTAATTTTCCTGATGAACTTTTTCCCTGCAGAACCGATTTCAACAAAGTAGATTCCGCTTTTTAAGTTGTGCATATCTACTTCATTTATTTGTGATGGGTTCAGTTTCCCGGTTCCCAGTTTCCTTCCGGCAATGTCGTAAACCGAAAAAGTTGCTCCTTTTTTCAGGTCCCCGGTTATTCGCAATTTGTTGTATTGCGGCCTGGGTAAAACAAACACCTCTGACATTTCATCCTGGTTGTTCATTCCGGTTGTTATTTGTTGTGTGTGCAAATAAAACCTTCCTGTACCCTCCTGTTGGGTTTCGGTTACTATTCGGTAACTGCTCCCGTTTTTATGGAGTGGCGTATATACTCCTTTTTGACGGTCCTCAAGAATTACAGGAACATTAACAGGCAGGTTACTGATTTGCGCACTGAATACTATTTCGATGCCTGCCGAAGCATTTAGGCCTACCGGGATAATGTGATGGTATTCTCCCGGGGGCAAACACTGAATATCTAAATCTGTTTGGTTGGTATGGTCGCCTGCCAGTTGGGTACAAATAAAGAAGCTGTTATCTCCTGCACTAAAACGTCCGGCATCGTAACCGGGGTCGAGACCGGTTGTCATTTCATCAATGTATTTTATGTGGGTTGACTTTTTATGACCTTCGTTTTCAGCAAACAGGGTAATAGCAGGATGTCCGGTCGGGCTGCTTTTGAATATGTCGCCGGTTTGGCTGGTTTGCATCGTTTCGTTGAAACTTGCATTTCCTTCTGTGGCAGCATAAACAAAAAACGCCTGGCATGGTGCAACGTAAAACGCTGTACCTGAATTGTTTATTGTTGCATAGTCATCGGCTAACGCATCCCATACATAAATGGCTACAAAAAATTCGTCCAAAATTTCGGCATTAATATCAATAAAATTATTGGCGCCACCGGCCTTGTTATTGGCATTGACAGAAGCTGTAAACGGATTCCCAATAAGGTTCCATTTTTTTCCGGGGGGTGCAGGTGTTGTTAATGCGATGGAAACATCTGATGTATTGATACTCCCTGTAAACGAAAGCTCTGTTGCTGTACTTTGTACCTCGTATCCTTTGCCAGGTGTAAAATTACCTGCTGAACCTATATTTGAAGTAGTATAATGGTCCCAGCCCGGGTTTGCATTATCGTATGGGGCAATTCCATATTTTGGGTCCTGAAAAGCAATTGAATTGGCAGATTGGAATTCGCTGATTGACTGTCCGCTTACCGGCGAAGCCAGCAAATGCCAGTTGTTTGCAGTTACATACCTGTTGTAGGTTACGTTTCCCGAGGAAGTGCCGTTAACAATTAATGACCCGTTGTTTGAAGCATCTGATTGAATGGTTACCGTAGCACCACTTTCAACCGTAAGGCCTTTAGATTCGGCAGGTGTGCCGGAACCAATATTTACGACAGAATTAATTGGAATTATGGCGTCGCAGTAGGCGCCTGGAATCTCGGCCAAATCCCAATTGTCAATATTATTCCATTCACTGCCTGCAGCGCCCGTCCAGGTAATGTCTGGCGACTCCTCATTGATTATCACTGTTGTGCCATCAGAAATACAACCATCCACATCCTTTGCAGTTACAAGGTATGTACCCGGAGGTACTTCGGTAAATATGCCTGTGGTATTCGTAAAGTCACAGTAATCAATTCTATAAGTCATACCTGCCCCCGTTGGGGATGTGATGGTAATGGATCCTGTATTAAGGGAACAATTTGGCTGAGTGAGTATAATCACCGGGTCTTCAGGCCTAATGCATACTGAAATAGCACTATTGTTTGTAGTAACGGCACCTGCAATTGTAAGTGCTCTGCCTTCGAGGTTGGCCCCATCTCCTAAAGATATTGCGCCTGCTAAAGCCAAAAATGTCCCCCTCATGGTGGCCCCTGCGCCCGCATCTATAGCACCATCTACATTCCAGAAAACATTATTTACGCTTGCGCCATTAATTAAATTAATATGTACGCTTGCGGCCACTGAAAATGCGCCCGTTACCTTGAAAATGAACATTGCTTCAGAATTACCCTGGGCATCTAAAGTCAGGTTCGCGGCGAGTGTTGCTGCGGTATTGATTTGATACACACCTGCTGTAAGGGTAGCCCCCGAAAGATATGCAGCAACAATTGCCTCCGTTGTCGGCATAGCATCTATTTCATCAAATGCAGCTTGCAAATCTGCCTTGCATTGGAGTGTTGCAGCATCTGCAATATGTTGCTCAACGCCAGAATCATAACCAGTTATGGCTCCGGCGTGTGTACCTATAGCCCCACCTGTAATCGTCGAAACTCCTGTATTGGTAACGTCGCCGACGGACGTGAAGAGTACAAAATCGGTCACCGTGCCTAATTCAGGTGGGTGGGGAAACCCTGTCAATGTAATGTCTATCGTAGAAATACAGCCTTCTGTGTTTTTTGATGTTACGGTATAATCGCCTGCGGGTACTTTTGTAAACAGGCCTGTGGTATTGGAAAAGTCTGTACCATCAATGCTATATGTCATTCCAGCGCCTAAGGGAGCTGTTACTTCAATTGTTCCTGTTGCTGTCGAACAGTCTGGCTGGGTCAGCGTAACTGTTGTCGCTTCGGGCATAATGCAGCCTGTTAACGTACTGCTATCAATCGTAACTTCTCCAATAACTGTAAGTGCCCGCCCTTCGAGTACAGCGCCTGCACCCAAAGAAATAGCGCCGGCATTTGTCATAAATGTTCCTTTCAGTGAAGCATCGGCACCTGCACCTATAGCAGCAGTACCGTGCCAGAAAATATTATTTACGGATGCGCCATTAATCAGATTTATATTAACAGAAGCGGCTGTTGAAATAGCGCCGGTTACTTTAAAAATAAAGAGTGCATCGGGATTATTCTGAGCATCCAGAGTCAGGTCTATGGTTAGTGCTACTGCTTCATTGATTTCATAAATACCCGGGGTAATTATGCCAGTAAGGCTTGCTGCTGTTATTGTTGCTGTTGGTGTGATGGCTGTTATTTCATCATAAACGGCTTGTAAATCCGCTTTGCATTGGGCTGTTTCATCATCTGCAATATGCTTCACACAGTTCACATCATCAAACCCGGTTAAAGCACCAAAGTTTGTTCCAATGGCGCCTCCAAGTATCTGAGAAACTCCCGTGTTTGTAATACCTCCGGATGACGTAAAGAGGATAAAGTCAGCACATGTTTTTAAGTCAGGTATATGTACATAACCTACCAGGGTTACATCTGTCCACGAAATACACCCATCACTATTTTTCGATGTTACCGTGTATTCACCACCGGGGACATTTTCAAAGAGGCCTGTTGTATTCGTAAAATCAATACCATCAATGCTGTAGGTAATTCCTGCACCCAAAGGCGCCGTTACCTGAATTGTTCCTGTTGCCACATCATAAGTTGGCTGGGTCAGTGTAACTGTTGTTGCTTCGGGCATAATACAACCTGTTAAGGTACTGCCACTCATGGTAACTTCTCCAATAACTGTAAGTGCTCGTCCTTCGAGTACAGCGCCGGCTCCCAAAGCAATAGCGCCGGCATTTGTCATATATGTTCCTTTCAGTGAAGCTCCCGCGCCCGCACCAATGGCTGCAGTTCCGTGCCAGAAAATATTATTTACGGATGCACCATTTGTTAGAAGAATATCAATTGAAGCGGCTACTGAAATGGCGCCGGTTACCTTAAAAATAAAGAGTGCATCGGGATTACCATCTGCATCTAAAGTCAGGTTTGAAGTAATATCTACTGCGGTATTGATTTGATAAACACCCGGGGTAATTGTGCCAGTAAGGCTTGCTGCTGTTATTGTTGCTGTTGGTGTGATGGCTGATATTTCATCATAGACGTCTTGCAAATCCAACTTGCATTGGGCTGTTTCATCATTTGCAATATGCTTCACACAGTTAACATCATCAAACCCGGTTAAAGCACCAAAGTCAGTTCCAACGGCACCGCCGAGTATCTGAGAAACCCCTGTGTTTGTAATCCCTCCCGACGACGTAAAGAGGATAAAGTCAGCACATGTTTTTAAGTCAGGTGTCTGGCCAAAATTTAAAATTGGCAGTGAAAACAGAAAAACTGTTACTAACCTGATTAATTCATAAACACAAATATCGGATTTTTTCAACAAAAGTTTTGCGTGTATTTTGGATTTCAAATAAAGTAGATGGGTTTTTCTATTTCGGAACGGTTGTATTTTTTATTTTTTTTTA
>Ga0334896_1000516_pt1 | contig 45417 bp, 30 predicted proteins | sample GraSluR3_MG_8_FD_207734 | JGI IMG/M metagenome (GOLD analysis project Ga0334896, IMG submission 207734) | Sludge microbial communities from methane-producing bioreactor in Wageningen University, Netherlands - Granular Sludge_27_06-R3 | ecosystem: Engineered > Bioreactor > Anaerobic >... | reverse complement strand
CGGGGCCGCCGCCCTTGGCGATGAACGTGCCGGAACTCTTGCTCGCGACTCGATAGGCCGCGGCGAGGGTGAACGGCTGACCGGGCCGGAAATCGAGGCTCTCGGGCCGGCCGAGGTTCAGGTGGGCGCCGTTGCCGAAACGCAGCACCGGCTTGCCGCCCAAGGCGTCGGGCACGAATTGCGGGCGCCGCGCCGGGTCGTCCTGCCTGGCGTGGATCTCGCGGCCCGACCGATCGGCCCACCGGCTCACCTGCCCGGCCGCGTCGCACGCGACGCCGGTCGGATCGGCCGCGTCGAGCCAGAGGACAAGCCCCTCGGTGGCCGGCGCGGCCGACACGCCGGCGGGCACCAGGCGCAAGACCGCAACGATCGCAAGAAGGGCAGTGAAGACGTCATGCCGGTGGGGCCGCATGGCAGGTTCCTCCGGGAGTGCTCGGCGGGTGGGATGGCACGGCAACGGCGCCACGGCTCCATTTTCCCACAAACGCCGCTCCCGTACCAGACGGCCTCGACCGCGTCGGTGGCTTCTCCCGGGTGGCCGCCCGTCGTTCGGCGCTCGACCCGCCGCACCGGGTCAGCCATTCGAGCGGAAAACGGATTCGATCGCCTCCAACGCCTCGGCCGCGGCCCTGCCCCGCGCCCGCGAAAGGTCGAGAGCGACTCTTCCCAGTGTCTTGTAGAGGTTTTGCATGTCCCGATTCCAAAGCCCGATCGCTTCGCACTGGCGCGCGACGACCGCCGCTTCGCCCCGGGCGACGGGGCCGGTCAGTGCGGCGACCGGGCCCAACGCGAACACGTTCGCCACGGTCTCCTCGACGATCGGCCGGACGATTCGCGTGGCGGTCTCGCGCGGAATGCCCGCCTCCTCGAAGCAGCGCAGCCCGGCTTCGACCAGGGCAACCAGGTAGTTGCACACGACGACCGTTCCGGCGTGATAGAGCGTCTTCATGTCGGGACGAACGTCGAAGGGAATCGCCCCGCATCGCTTCAGGATCCCGCGCAGCAGGTCGCACGCGTCGGGATCGCCCTCCAGGGCGCAATAGGTCCCGGCAAAGGTCTCGACCGCCCGGGCCGGGTCGGCAAAGCTCTTGACCGGATGGATGCTCGCCACCTGCGCCCCGGCCGATCGGGCCGGCCCGAGCACCGTCGAGGGCAGCGACCCGCTGCCGTGAAAGACGACGACGCCCGGGCCGAGCAACCCGGCTCCGGCGAGCGCGGCGCAGCACGGCTCGATCGCCTCGTCGGTCGTGGAGATCATCACCGCGTCGGCCTTCGGCATCTCGGCGCAGTGCTCGACGGCCCGGCCCTGGCCGACGAACTCCACCGCCTCGCGCGCGCTCGCCGGCGACCGATTGACGATCGCCTCGACGCGAACGAGGTCCAAACGGCTCCACAGCCGTGCAAGGGTCTTGCCGACCTTGCCGCCGCCGATCACGTTGAGGGTGGTTGGGGAAGGCATGGCGCCCGGGGGCCGACTTTACGCTCCCTACCCGGCGCCCCGGGCTGCCGTGGCGGGAACGTTCAGTGATTCGCGCACTTCGAGCCGCATTCGGCCGGTCTCCGCCGAGGAGCCCGATGCGGGCCGTCGCGATTGGGTGCGCTTGGCTCCGACCTTGCGCAGGCACGCGCGGTGCGTCTGGGAATGCCGACTTCGTTCCCGGGTCGCCTCCCACCGTGGATTCGTGATGAACATGGCCTTTCCTCGACGTTCACACGAACGGCGTCACACCGGGCATGGCGACCGGGGGTTCGGGCAGGGGCACGTCCCAATCGTAGCGGGGCGGGCTGAGGTCTTCTTGCGAGCCCATGGCCTGCTCCCAGGTGAGGGTCTTTCCCGTGTAGGCCGACATGCGGGCGAGAATGGCCATCATGGTCGACCTGGCCATGTACTCGCCGTTGTTGATCGTCTCGCCGCGTCGCATCGCGGCGTACATGGCGTCGTGCTCGAGCTGGTGCATGACGGTCCGTTTGCCGTCCCACTGCCAGGGATTCTCGCCCGTGATCGTGTATTTCATCAGCTCGCAGGCCCCCTTGGTTCCCCGGGCGAAATCGAAGCGAACGCCGTCGCAGCCCCGCTGATGCCGGGTACCGGCGTAGAGCCTCGCGCCGCCGGCGTACTCGAACACCGCGTTGAAGTGGTCGTAGACGTGGCCGTACTCGGGCTCGACGCGCGTCTGGCGCCCGCCCGTGCAGTAACAGCGGATGGGGTATTCGCCGTCCATGGCCCAGGCCATCTTGTCCAACTCGTGGACGAACTGCTCGACGATGAAGTCGCCGCTGAGCCACGTGTAATAGTACCAGTTGCGCATCTGGTACTCCATGTCGGTCCAGCCGGGCTGGCGCGGGGCCAGCTTGCCCACGCCCTGCAAGTATCGGGTCGATTCGAGCGAGGTGATCTCGCCGATGCGCCCCGCGTGGATCTGTTCCATCGTCTTCTGCATCCCGGTCTCGTACCGCCAGCACAGGCCCGAGACGATCGAGAGGTTCTTGCGCCGAGCCTCCTCGGTCGTCGCGAGGACGGACCGGATGCCGGGCGCGTCGACGGCCACGGGTTTCTCGGCGAAGACGTGCTTGCCCGCGTCGATGCACAGCTTGAGGTGCCTGGGCCGGAAGTGGGGCGGGGCGGCCAGCAACACGACGTCGACGCCGCTGTCGACGAGCTGGCGGCAGGCGTCGAAGCCGACGAAGCGGCGATCGGCGTCGACGGCGACGCGATCGGCCACCGGGGAATTCCGGAGGCTCTTCAGGCTCGATTCGAGACGATCGCCAAAGGCGTCGGCCAGGGCGACGAGGCGCGTGCCGTCGTCGGCCTGCAGAGCCTGGACGGCGGCCCCGGTGCCGCGGCCTCCGCACCCGACCAAGCCGAGGCGAAGCTCGTCGCTGCCGGCCGCGTGCACGCCGCGGGCCAGCCCCGCGGCAAGCACCGCGGTGCCCGTCGCCTTGAGAAACGCGCGGCGCGTGTTCGCGTTGGAGGGGTCGATGGGGTTTTCGTGTTGCTGCATGGTTGCGTCTCCCGTTCACGACGTCGGCGTCTCGGCCGCGGCGGCCGCCTTGTGCCCGATTCGCCCGACATTATAGTCCGGCGGCCGCCGGGACTGTCAAGCGAGCAAACGCGCCCCGGATGCAGCGCGACCGGGCCGAACCTCCGATTCGAGCGCCAAGACTCCCGTGCAACGTGTGGGCATCCACACGGCCGCGGAGCAAACCACCCTGGTTCACGCGCGGGCAAGCCGCCGCTTCTGGGTGGCTTCTCGAACCACCGCGTCGCGGCTCCTTCCTCGGACGGGATGGTCGTGCATGAGCAGCCGCACCAGTTTTCTTACCAAGGTGGGCTTCAAGATGTAGTAACACCGCAGCGGGCCGTTCGTGTGGCAGGCGATCAGCTCGGCCTTGCGCAGGGCGGTCATGTGCTGAGAGAGCTGGGGCTGGGGAATCGTCACGAAGGCGTTCAGATCGTTGACGCACAGGGGTCCCTCGCACAAGGTCTCGAGGATCCGCAGGCGTACGGGATGGGCCATGGCGCGGAGCACCTGCGCCTGGGATTCCCAGTCCATCGAGGTTCGAGTCGTTGCCGGGTTCTTGTTCATGCTCGGCGTGCCCATGCTCGGCTAGCCTCCAGGATACGGGATGAGTCTAGAGGGGCGGGGGCAAACTGTCAATGGGACGGCCCGCGCCCGGTCGACCCGATGGCACGGGCGCCGGGGCCGAATCGCGGCGGGCGATTCACGATCCGCCGCCCGCGCCGGCGAGGCGCTCCTGGGCTCTCTTCTGGACGCTGCGCAGGAAATGGGCCCACGGCCGGTAGACCATGTGCGTCCACTTGCCGACGCCCACCTCGCTGTCGAGCATGGCAACCACCGCCATGACGTGGACGGTGTACATGCCATAGGTCGGCCACGGCCACCCGGCATAGCGAAACAGGTGCACGAGGATACCGGTGATCGCTCCGATCAGGAGAAACGCGGGAAAGAGCCAGTCGCTCGGCTCCGAGAACCGGTATCGGGGGGCACGCTTGCGGCTTCGTCCGACGAGCATGATGACCGACGCCCCCACCAAGGCCGCCGTGGCGTAGTAGCCGAGCCAGCGTTGGGGGTGGTGCAGGGGATGGATTGCGTCCGTCTGAAACCATCCCAGCAGGCCGACCACGAGAGTGAGCATGACGAGATAGCCCGACACGAGCATCCAATGCACGAGCCACTCGCCTTGGTGCTCTCTGCCGCAGTCGCGCCAACGTCTCTGGGTCAGGAAATGCACGGCGAGGGAGCCCAGTTCTGCGGCGTAGTCGACTGGCCGCGGGGTGGGTTCGCCCCCCGAAGGGACAATCGATCGCCACATGACGGCTGCGTTCGACGCGACCCGCCACCCCAGCACCGCGAAGTGGATCAACACGATGGCCCACACCCAAGCCACGGGCGCGAAGGAGTTGAGCGCCACGCGGTCGGTCACGACGTTCTCGAATCGGGTCGCCACGTGGTACAGGCCCAGCAAAACGGCCGGGATCAGCCCCGATTGGACGACGGCCGCCCACATCGCCCCGTTCGACCCGTAGAAGCGCGCCGCCTTGCCGCTGCGATCGTATTGGGCCGTCAACCAGCGGCGCACGGTCATCATGATTTCGCCGGGATTCGCCTGGCGCGGACAGGTGTCGGTGCATTCACCGCAGTAGTAGCAGAGCCAAGGTTCGGCCGAAGCCACCAGCTTGTCTCGGAGCCCCAATTGGACGTAGCGAATCGTCTTCCGCGGAAACACCACGTCGCCCTCCGAAAGGGAACAAACGGCCGTGCAGTTGCCACAGTTGATGCACTGGGTGAAGTCGCCGCAGCCGAACTGCGCGATTTCGTGCCGCAGCGAGGGATCCACGGTGGTGCTCACGAGGCCGACTCCGTTTCACGAGACTCGTCGATCAATTCGTAGCGGAAGTACCCGTCGCACGCCTCGCCTTCCGCCACTTTTCCATACTTCCTCAACCCCATCACGTGCCAGAGAACTTCGTGCGCGGGCCGACCGAGGCCTTGGGCGAGTTCGGGGATCGTCTTCGGGCCCTCGCCAAGGGCATCGAGAAGGCGCCGCCGCATCGCGTTTTGCCGGCGGTTGCGCTCGACCAGCTCGCGCGGCACGCCGCCGCGGCGCTCACGGAGGATCTGGATCGGCTTCTTCCGCTTCGCGGAAACAACCGGCCGTTCGGATTCGTCGGACACGACGTTCCTCCCAATTCCGTCTTCCAGCCGGCGGAAACTGCCAACCGGCTTCCGCAATGACTCGCGTTAAACGTACTCCCGGACCAGGGCGTCGACCATGGCGTCGAACTGATCGAGTTGCCAGCCGTCGACCTCGATCGCCCCGTTCGGACAGGCGGCCACGCACATGCCGCACCCGTTGCACAAGGCCGCGTTGACCTCGGCCCGCCGCGTCGGGCCGTCTCCGCCGACCTCGACCAACGTGATGGCCTGCTGGTGCCGGCACACTTCGACGCACTTGCCTTCGCCGCGGCACCGCTCGGCGTCGACCCGCGCCCGGAACGGATCGAGTTCGATGTGGCCCTTGCCGAGCAAGGCCGCTACCTTGGCGGCGGCGGCCGACCCGCTGGCACAGCTTTCGGCAACGTCCATGGGCGCCTGGCAGGTTCCCGCCACGAACACGCCGCTGACGGCCAGTTCGACCGGCCGTAGTTTCGGATGGACCTCCTGGAGAAACCCGTCGGCGCTTCGCGACAGCTTCAACTGTTCGATGAGGACATCGAGATTCCGCGGAACCATGCCCGTCGCGAGGACCACGAGATCGGCCGGCATGCGCAGCTCCTCACCGAAGGTCAACGTATCCCGCACGCTTACCGACAAGGGAAAACCGTTGGCGCCTTCCGACGTCGACACGATCGGCGCATGTTCGGGCTTGTAGCAGACGAAGAGCACGCCTTGACGAGCCGCCTCGTCGTAGTATTCCTCGTGGCCGCGGCCGTAGGTGCGCACGTCGCGATACAACTCGAAGACGTTGATTTCGGGAAAGCGCCGCCGAAGGTCGGCCGCCGCTCGAAGCGTCGCCGTGCAGCAGACGCGAGAGCAATGCGCGTGGGTTCGGCCGTCGGGCCCGGGTTCGTGCAGCCCCTCGATCTGCCGGCTGCCCACGCAATGGATCAGGCAGACGTTGCGTATCGGCAGGCCGCCGTACTCGAGCGCGTCGCGATTTGCCGCGACGCCGCCCAGCAGCTCTTCGAGCTGGGCAAGGGTGATCACCTGGGACGACTCGCCATAAGCGAACTCGCCTGTTCGAGGCTCGTAGAGGTCGAAGCCGGTGGCAAGGACGATGGCGCCGCTGTGGAGGATGATCGCGCCCGAGCGGGCCGCGTCGGCGCCGTCGGGATGCCGCTCGACGGTCAATCGGAAATCGCCCACGCAGCCCGACACCTCGCGTACGAAGGCATCGGTATGGATCGTGACGTTCGGGTCGCCTTGGATCTCGTCGAGCAGGGGTTGCAGCAGTTCCCGGCCCGACTTCTCCGTGGGATACAGCCTGCTCCACTGGGCGACGCGTCCGCCCAACGCGCCGGATTCCTCGATCAGGGCCACGGCCAGGCCCGCGCGTGAGAGATCGCGGGCGGCGCGCAAACCGCTGACTCCTCCGCCCACGACGGTCACGTGCCGGCGCACCTCCTTGGAAATCGGCGAGAGCGGCCTGAGCAGGCGAGCCTTGGCCACGCCGGCCCCGACGAGCCGGATCGCCTTGCGCGTGGCACCCTCCGGATCGGAGTGGCTGCACCAACTGACCTGTTCGCGCAGATTGACGTGCTCGTAAAGAAAGGGATTCTGGCCGGCTCGGGCAATCGCGGCGCGAAACGTATGCTCGTGGAGGCTCGGCGTGCACGCGGCGATGACAACGCGGTCGAGGTTCTCTTTGCCGACGTCGTCGATCATGAGTTCCTGCCCGGCCTGGGAGCACATGGCCGAATGATGCCGGGCGACCGCAACGTCGCCAAGCCGGGAGGCGGCCTCGGCGACCTGCTCCACGTCGACCACGTCGGAGATGTTTCCTCCACACTGGCAGACGTACACGCCGATTCGCGGCCGCGATGTCGCTTCCTTTGCGTCCCCCGGGCCCGTCGATGGAGTTCGGTGTTCGTTCACGTGGGTCGATCCTCCCCTGCCAGGGCCAGCGCGTGACGGGTGCCGCGCGGCTCGCCGGTCTCCCGCGTGGCGGCGCGACTGCGGAGATAGGCGACGACCTCGGCCGCGGCGGCGCCCGCCTCGACCACGGAGTCGGGAATGTCCTTCGGACCGGCCGCCGCGCCGGCAACGAACACGCCCTCGTCGGGAGTCCGGCACGGCGCCAGCGAAGGCGACACGCACCGCACGAAGCCGTCCGGGGCGGGCGGCGCCAGGCCGGCTTCCTGGGGATTCCACGCCGCCACGAGACCCAGCGACAGCACCACCATATCGTGGGCTCGCTCCTCGACGCGCCCGTCCTCTTCCATGACTTCGACGCGCACGACCGGATTCTCGTTCTCGTCCTCGGTGATCCGCGCCACCTTGGCCTTGACGAACTCGACTCCCATGGCTTGGGCGTTCTGGTAGAACTCTTCGAAGCCCTTGCCGAAGGCGCGGACGTCGATGTAGTAGATGGTCAAGTCGGCCAACGGCAAGGCGCCGCTGAGCAGCATCGCCTGCTTCACGGCGTACATGCAGCAGACGCGCGAGCAGTACGGCACGCCCTCGCTGTGGTCGCGCGAGCCGGCGCACTGGACAAAGGCGATCGACTCGGGCTCCTTGCCATCCGACGGGCGGAGCACCCGGCCGTAGGGCCCGTGGGGGGCAAGCAGGCGCTCGGCCTGCAACGCCGTGATGACGTTTCGAAGCCGCCCCTGCCCGTATTCCTTCTTGAAATCGGCCGGGATCATCTCGTAGCCGGTCGCCACGATCACCGCGCCCGCCCGGACGACCGTCTCCTCCGGCTGCTGCAGGAAGTCGATTGCCCCGGTCGGGCAGACTCGCTCGCAACGGCCGCAAAGCAGACAGTGGTCGAGGTCGACGAGGGCGACCTGGGGCACCGCGTTGGCGAAGGGGACGTAAATCGCCTTGCGCATGCCGAGGTTGCCTTCGAACGCGTGAGGCACTTCGGTGGCGCAGGCATACTCGCACTTGCGGCAGCCGGTGCATTTCTCCTCGTCGACGTAACGGGGATTCTTGACGACCTCGGCAACGAAGGCCCCCCCGTCGCGCCGTACCCGCCGCACCTCGCTGTACGTCAGGATGCGGATGTTGGGGTGGTGCTCCGCCTCGGCCATGCGAGGCGTGCAGATGCAACTGCAGCAATCGAGCGTGGGAAAAACCTTGCTCAGGCCGATCATCTTGCCGCCGATGCTCGGCTTCTTCTCGACGATGAGGGTCCGAAAGCCCTGGTTTGCCAGATCAATCGCGGCCTGGAGGCCGGCGATCCCCCCGCCGATAACCAGGGCGTCGACTGCGGTAGAATCCATGATGACTCCGGAAGTCAAAACGACGTGGCGACGCTGCGACTTGGAAACGGCAGCTTCCTACGGCGACGCGGCCCCCGTTGGCTCGCCCGACTCGGTGAGCATCTCGTGCATCTGGTGCACCTCCCTGAGAAACGCCTTCGAACAAACCGTGCAGATCGCGCAAAGCCGCAACCGGGGCGTGGCGACGCCGGCCTCGTTCATCCGTTTGTGGACCCGAGCAATCCGCGCGGCCAAAGCGTCGTACGCGCCGGGGTAAGGGCATTCGTGGCCGCAACTCATCACGAGGATGCCTGCAATCCCCTTGGCGAAGCAGCGCAGGTAGAATTCCTCGGGAAAAATGACGGGAGCGGGCACGCGCACGACGTACGCGTTCGTGGGATACTCGGCGTGAATCTGGCCGACGTGGTCGGCTCCGGGATAGGCGCAGGCTTCGGTGGCCAGAATCAAGATTTTGGGAGCGGCGGCTTCGTCGGCGGAAGGCATTCTCGAGTTCTCGCGCAGAGGGGCAACGTGGTGGCCACAGACAAACGACGCGGCCGCGTCACTTCTTCCGCGTGATGAACATCCTGTCGTAGCCCTCGCCGGCAACCGTCCCCAGAAACTCGTGGCCGACTTTCGCGGCCCACTTGGGAAGGTCATTCTTGGTCGAAGGGTCCCCTGACCAAACCTCGATCGTCTGGCCCACGGAGACCGTGCCGATCGCCTTCTTGGCCTCCAGAAGGGGGCCGGGACACGCCGAACCGCGGGCATCGACGACCTTCGCTGCCTGAATTTCGGCCGGATTCAACTCACTCATGGGAATCACTCCTTGCGGGCTGGAAACGTAGCGTGCGGAAGGAAACACGCGACCCCGGCAGGGTCAGCAGAAGGTGAGCACCACGTCGGCCTCCGCGGCCAGGGAGACGAACTCGGCCACGCCGCCGAACTCGACTCCGTCCATGAAGTCGTCCTCCTGGGCGCCGACGATCGGGAATGCGGCGGAACAGGCGATCAGCCGTGCCCCGTTCTCTTTCGCAACTTGGAGAAAACCGGGCAGCGTGTTCGGCGCCCCCGGCAATTCGATCCCCTCGGCCCCCCCTTTCTTGATGACGTTCAGTCCGGTGAGGGTGAAAAAGAGCGTCAGCTCCAAGTCGAGGGCTTGCGCCCCGCAACCCAACATGAAGGGTGGAAAAACCTTGTCCGGATCGTCCGATCCGCAAAACACGAGCATCTTCTGGGCCACAAGCGGGGTTCCTTTCGCGTCTTCGTGAAACCGGGAGGGCTCGCCGCGCCACCCCCCCCGCCAAGGCGGGTAGCCCGGCGCCCGACGAGAGGCAGCCGACCCGCCCTTCGACATGTCGTAACATACGAATGTATTTCATTTGGAATATTAGGTCAAGGCGATACGTCATCCGGGGGGCGGCTTTCCGCATGGCGCGAGCGGCACCGACGATCGCATCGCGCGGCAGAAGCCCGGCGCGTTGGCACAGGATCGCGTTGCGCGACCATGCTTCGCGTGCACGCTCGCATTCTGCGACTCCCAGGATTGACGGCCTTTTCGGGCGATCGCATCCGCATCATCCGGGTGCATGACGAGACTTCTGCCTTGCCGCCAAATGCCGCCCCTTCGGGTATGGTTGTTGCAGCGATGCCTGGGTGTTGACGGTCAGTACGGATGCGCTCTATCGTGGGAGGTGCGCTTTGGCGCTCGGTTCATCGGAAGCAGGTGGCCATCGCGGCGAACCCTTTGCACCCCAGACATGGAGATCGGTCATGAGCGAGAACAGCCTGGCTCGGCGACGGTTCTTGGCTGCTGCCTCGACAGGAACGGTTGCCGCGGCAATCGCCTCTCGAAGCGTCCCCGCCTTCGGCCAAGCCGGCAAGGCGCGCACCCTGGCAATCCTCGGCGGCGAGCCCGTCCGAAAGAACCAATCCTGGCCTTCCTGGCCGTACTGGGACGACAACGTGGTCGACTCGGTGGTGAAGACCACGAAAAGCAGGATTTGGTGCAGAATCCAATCTGCATCGGGCGCCGTCCCGACGTTCGAAAAGGAGTTTGCCGAACGGACGGGCACGAAGTACTGCGTGGCGACGGGCTCCGGAACGCAGGCATTGCACACTTCGGTCGAAGCCCTTGGGATCGGTCCGGGAGACGAGGTCATCACGTCGCCCTACACCGACCCGGGCACCATCGCCGCGATCCTATGCGCCAGGGCGCTGCCGGTGCTGGCGGATTTGGACCCCGACTCCTTCCAGCTCGACCCCGACGACGTGGAAAGACGCATCACGGAGTTCACCAAAGCGATCATGCCGGTTCACATCATGGGCCAGCCCTGCGATATGGATCGGATTATGGCGATCGCCAAGAAGCACAACCTGAAAGTGATCGAAGATGCCTGCCAGGCCCATCTGGCCGAATATCAAGGCAAGAAGCTCGGAACGATCGGCGACGTCGGGTGCTTCAGCTTTCAGGCAAGCAAGACCATTGCCTGCGGGGAAGGCGGCGCCATTATCGGAAGCGACGAGCAGCTCATGGACCGATGCTACACCGTCCATAACCACGGGACGTCGCGCAAGGGACGCACCGAGACGATCGGTCCGAAGTACCGGATGAATGAGTTTGAGGCGGCCGTCCTGCTCGGCCAGTTGCCAGGCGTCGAAGAGCGTTTTGCCCGCCGCAACGAGAACGTGGCGTACCTGGCCTCGAAGCTCGCCGGTTTTCCCGGAGTCGTTCCCCAGAAGCGGTACGAAGGAACGGGCCGCGGCGCTTACTACGTCTACGGCATGACCTACCGGAAGGAGCACTTCCACGACGCGGACCGCGGCACGTTCCTCAAGGCGCTCAGGGCGGAAGGCATCAATCTCAGCCCCTACATTGGCCAGGGACTTCATCGGGAGCCCTGGGTCGACCACGTGCTGAACGCCAAAGTCTATCAGCGCATGTTCCCGGCCGAGCGGCTTCAGGAATACCGCGAACAGAACGTTTGCCCCAACTGCGACGCAGTATGCCAGAACGTCGTCGCGTTCTGGTCGTCCGGAATCCTTCTCGGAACGAAGGAGGACATGGACGACATCGTGAACGCGATCTTCAAGGTCCACGAGAACAGAGACAAGCTGGCTACGATATAGGGCGCTCGATGGCCTCGGTGCGGCATGGTGGCGGAAAAGCCGTCGCCGGCGGCACTCGGGTGCGTCGTCGCGGAGGATGCCGCGACGTCGAAGTACACCGCCCGCACTCGCCGCGCGTCGTCCCGAGAAGCAGACTCGGCTCCCGCTTCGCCGCCCTCCGCGCGTTCATGGTTGGCGGGACGCGCACCGATCCGGCATGGAGCAACGGTCTTGCCCTTTGAGAATTGACCCGCGATCGTCGGCCGTCGATACTGATGCCTGGAATGGGCGGTGGCCGTCCGTCCCCAGGGATTCCCTGGTGTTCTCCGGTCGTGACGCGACCGATCCACTCGAAAGACCGATGAGGCCCGGCATGAAAAGCAGACTCTCTCACGTCGTTCTTCCCGTCGTCGGCGTCCTGGCCGCGGCGAGCCCCTGGGCGTCGGGGCAGGGGCCGGTTCGGCCCCTGGCCAACGATTACGTGACGGTGATCGAATCGCCCGACCCCGAGTCGGTCTACTGCTACACGCCGGGGCTGGCCCGACTGCCGAGCGGGCGGCTCGTGGCGACGATGGACCTCGGGGGGCCCGGCGCGGCCAAGCACGTGGGCAAAGTCGAGGGCCCGGGCGGCAGGTCGCTTCTGCTGCGCGGCAAGGTGTTCACCTCCGACGATCGGGGCAAGACGTGGACGCACCGCACCGACTTCCCCTTCCTGCACGCGCGGCCCTTTGTCGCGGGCAAGTCGCTGTACGTGCTGGGGCACGCCGGCGACCTGATGGTCGTCCGCTCCGACGACGAGGGGGTCACCTGGTCGGCGGCCGCCGCCTTGACCGAGAAGGAGCAGTGGCACCAGTCGGCCTGCAACGTGCATCATGCCAACGGCTGCGTGTATCTGGTGATGGAGAAACGGGCCGACCGGGGAATCAAGACCTGGCCGGTCGCTGCCCTGGCGCCGGTGCTGATGCGGGGCCGCGCGACCGACGACCTGACCCGGCGCGAGAACTGGACCTTCGCCTCGGAGCTGGTCTTCGAAGACGCCGTCGACTATCGCGAACTCGACTTCTTCGGCGTGCCGTTTTTCGCGATGGACCCGCGCCTGCCGACCTATCCCGCTCCCCGCCGCAACATGGCCCCGATCGGCTGGCTCGAAACGAACGTGGTGCAGATCGTCGATCCCGACCACTACTGGTTCGATCCGCGGGGAAAGACCTTCCACTTGCTCATGCGGGCGCACACCGGGGGCACGGGCCTGGCCGCGATGTGCAAGGTGGTCGAGCAAGAGGACGGCTCGATGACGACCGTGCTCGAAACGGTTCCCTCGGGCAGGAAGATCGCCTTTCTGGCGGTGCCGGGCGGCCAGATGCGGTTCCACATCGTCTACGACGAGCCCACCCGGCTTTATTGGCTGCTCAGCTCCCAGGCGATCGACTCGATGACGCGGGCCGATCGCCTGCCGGCCAATCGTTACAATCTGCCCAACAACGAGCGGCACCGTCTGCAGCTCCACTTTTCGAAGAACTGCGTCGACTGGTGCTTCGCCGGCATGGTCGCCATCGCGCCCGACGCGGGCCAAGGCCGCCACTACGCCAGCATGGTCGTCGACGGCGACGACTTGCACGTGCTCAGCCGCTCGGGCGACGACCGCGCGAAGAGCGCCCACGACGGCAACCTCATCACGTTCCACACGGTCAAGGACTTCCGTTCGCTCGTCTATTGACGGCGGACCGGGCCGAGGCTCGCCTATCGACCGGCGCGGGCCTCCGGCGCGAGGCAGGCGACGGTGCCGTTTTCGAGGGAGACGTACAGGCGCCCCCGGGCGGCAATCAGGCCGTCGAACACCGGGGGGCTCTTCAGGCCGCATTCGGCCAGTTGGCTGCCGTCTCGGGCCGAGAAGGCGGCCAGCCGAGCGCCCCGGCGCCCTTCCAACGAGGCGTACGGATCGTCGAGGTCGATCGCGTCGGGAGGTCCGGCGACGAACAGCACCTCGCCCGCCTTGACCATCGCCCGGACGCGGATCGGAACCCACGCGGCCCACAGCGGCGGCTCGGCCCGGGTGTAGCCGATCATCTTGTCGAGCCCGAAGGCCGGGCTGTCGAGCCCGGGATTGCCCTCGCGAGGAATGTGCGACTGGGGCAGCCACGCGACAGGCTTGCGAGCGCCCTCCTCGCCGACGATTTGGGGCTCGTTGCCGTTGTGGTCGGCGAACAGCAGGTAGCCTTCCTTGCCGGGAAAGAACATCGGGCTGTGGACGTTCCGCCGGTAGAAGACTTTCACGGCGTACGTGCTCGCCTCGTCGACCACGAGGAGCTGGCCGCTTTTGGGCGCCTGATTCGCGAGCTGGAACCCCGGCCAGCGTTTCGAGTACATCCAGAAGGTGCGGTTGTACCACGAACCGTCGAGCAGGCCGGCGGTCGAGAACACGTGCCGACCGACGTCGGCCTCCCCCTTGTTCGAGACGACCGGGACCTCGACCTCGCGGAGGTCGGGCGTGAGCTTCTTCTGGCGCATGTAGAGGGAATCGCCCTCGGCGACCAGCACGTCGCCGTTGGCGCCCGGCACGTAGAAGGCCAGGTCGCGATTACCGTCCACGTCGGCGAACGGGCCTTTGAGCGTGGTCTGGTGCACGACTTCGCCGGTCCGGGGGTCGAGCCCGTAGATGCGGATGCCGCCGTCGAGATAGGTCGATCGGCCGGCCGTTGCGTAGGCGACTGCGTCGCGCACGAGCACGCTTCCGTGCACGGGCCAGACCGACTCGATCTGATCGAAGCACATGAGGCGGCGGTCGGTCGGGGCGGCCAGGAAGCGCCACGCCAGGGCCCCGTCGTCGGCGCGGAGGCAGTAGACCTTTCCGTCGGCCGACCCGAACAGCACTCTTTGGTCTTGGATCGTGGGCGGCGAGTCGATCCGCCCCCCGGCGACGTACTTCCACGCGATCCGGCCGCTCGCCGCGTCGAGGGCGTAGAGGGTGTGGGCGTCGCACGAAGCCACGAACACCCGCCCGGCCGCGGCGACCGGCGCGGTGAGCCGGCCGCCCAAGTTGCTCTGCCAGGCCAGCCGAACGCGCGGCGGCACAACGCACGGGGTCGTGCCGTGGCGCGCCGGGTCGTGGCGGTAGGTGGGCCAGTCGTCGGAAGGATGAACGGCGACCGCCTCAGGACGAACGGGCGAATCGTAGGCCCGGCCGCGTTCGAGCCTTGCGATCTCGTCGGCGCCGGCCTGGCGGCGGTCGGCCTCGGCCTGGGAGGCCACGGCGGCGAATCCCAGCAGCTTGGCGCCCGGCTGGCAGAAGCACTGATCGGCGGGAACGTACAGCAGCCCGTTGCAGGGCATGATGCCGTGCTTGCACGCTCCGCGCAACCAGTTGTTCTGGCCGTGGTCGTTGCCATCGAGGTCCATGAACTCGGCCCCCTCCATGCCGCTGATGATGTATCGCTCGGTCGCCTTGTTGCGGTAGCATCGGTGATGGTGTTCGGGGCTGCGGAGGCGGCGCACCACGATCCGCTTCCGCTCCTGGCCGGTTCGCAGATCGAATCCGACGGCCATGGCGTCTTCGCTCTTGGCAATCGGCTCGAGGTCGCCGTCGACGGCGACCATGCCGCGCCAGACCACGCCGCCGGCCACGAACAAGTCGGGCCCCTCGCCGCCGCTCGAAGGCGGCACCTTGTCGCGGCGCCAGAGCAGGTCGCCGGTGGCCCCGTCGCGTGCCTCGATCGTGTTCTGCGCGTAAACGAGAACCACGCCGTCGTGGGCGACAAGGGTCTTGGCCCTTCCCTTGGGCGCCTCGGCCTCCCAGATCGGTTCGCCGTCGGCCAGCTCGAGGCAAGTCAGAGTCGAGCCGCTTGGATAGACGACGCGTCCGCCGTCGATCGCCAGGAAGAGCGGGTTGATCGGCTTCGCCTCTTTCTTCCAGAGCACCTTTGCGGAATCGCCCTCCACGGCAAACAGCGTGGAGAGCCTCGGCTGCTTGCTTCCCCGCCGCCTGGCCGGTTCGGAAAGGGGCTCCCGCGAATGGACGAGCACGATCCCGTCGGCTGCCAGGATTTCCGCGACCGGCTCGGTCTGGTCGACCGTCGCGAGCAGCTCGCCCGTGGCGGCGTCGAGGATCGCCAGCGGCGACTGGTAACCGAGGGTGGCGTAAAGGCGATCGCCCTGGGCCACCAGGCGCCGCTGGTTTTCGTCGGGGACCACGGTCCGCGCGCCGCGGATGGTCGTCCAGTCGACGCCGGCGAACCGATCGGCGGCCCACTCGGGCCAACCCCAGGGCTCGACGGGCCGCTTCCACAACCGCTTGCCGTTGAAGGCGTCGCGTGCGATGAGCGACCATCGCTCGGGCAGGCGCTGATCGGTGATGCCGATCGGCCCCTCGTCGAAGAAGTAGAACAGCCGTCCGCCCGACGAGACCAATCCCTCGATGCCCGAGGGCGTCTCGTGGCTTCGCAGCCACAGCGGCGGGGCCATCCACTGCAGCGCGCGCGGCGGGCCGACCAATTCATCCCGGGCCACCGCGTTGTTGCCCGCGTCGTGCAGGAAGTGCGACCATTCGTCGATGTTCGCGGGCCGCGGCTTGACGATCTTCGACCACGCGCCGCCCTCGCGCACGTAGGCAACGCCCCGCGGAGCCAGCACGCGGTCGATCTCCTGCAACGAGATCGGCCCCAGCCGTTCGGCGACGACGAGATTAACCAGGTTGTCGACGTAGGGCAGCGCCGGTCCGGCCAGGTGATCCACCGAGACGGGGCCGTAAAGCCCCAGCTCCTCGATATGGTTGCGCGCCGCCTCCACGAGAGCCGCGTCGGCGTCGAGCCCGTGCACGGTGAACCGGTCGCCGGCGCGAAGGGCCGCGGTCAGTCGGCCGTCGCCGCACCCGAGATGGACGACCAGGCCGCCGCGGATGCCGGTCTCGGCATGGATCCGTGCGGCGAGGTTTCGGGATGCCGGATCAAGCTCCGCACCGGCGGCGTGGATTGCCGCGGGCACGGGCAGGCAGATCGCCGCCGTGAGAATCCATGCACCCACACGTATTCGGTTTCGCGTTACGGTCGACATGCTTCGCGCTCCTTGACCAGCGTTCGGAAGAAGGGACGACGGGAGGGACCGCACCCAAGTTATCCTGGGGCGACCGCGGCCGCAAACACCGCGGCTTTCCGCCCCGCCGGCGTGGGGGTATCTTGCCGACGTAACATTATGGATCGGGCTCGCACTTTCGCCGCTCGGGCGAAGCGCCATGGACAACGAGGTTCCGCCGAAGGAATCGCAATGAGGGAGTGGTTTATCCAGGCCGGCCCGGTGACCCAAGCCTTGCTGGCAACGCTGTTCACGTGGCTCGTGACGGCCCTGGGCGCCGCGGTTGTCTTCTTCGCGAGGAACCCCAGCCGCAAGATGCTCGACGGGATGCTGGGGATGGCCTCGGGCGTGATGATCGCCGCGAGCTATTGGTCGCTGTTGGCTCCGGCGATCCAGATGTCGGAGGGAGGGGCGCTGCCCGCTTGGGTCCCGGCGACGGCGGGCTTCCTCGCCGGAGGGGCGTTTCTTTGGATGATCGACAAGCTGCTGCCGCACCTGCATCCCGGCACAACCGAGCCCGAGGGCGTCGCAACGAGTTGGCGCCGCACCACCCTGCTGGTGTTGGCCATCACGCTGCATAACTTTCCCGAAGGGCTGGCCGTGGGCGTGGCCTTCGGCGCGGTGGCTTACGGCCTGGAAGCATCCACCCTGGGCGGAGCCGTCGCCCTGGCCGTTGGGATCGGGCTGCAGAACTTCCCCGAGGGAACCGCCGTCTCGATGCCGTTGCGGCGCGAGGGGTTCACGCGCTGCAAGGCGTTCGTCTACGGCCAGGCGTCGGGGACGGTCGAGCCGCTTGCCGGCGTGCTCGGGGCCGGCCTGGTGCTGATCGCGCAGCCCGTCCTCCCCTACGCCCTGGCCTTTGCCGCCGGCGCCATGATCTACGTCGTCATCGAGGAACTCATCCCCGAGTCACAAGTCGGCGCCGAGGCAACCGACGTGGGCACGATCGGCGCCATGTTGGGCTTTGCCGTCATGATGACGCTCGACGTGGCGCTGGGATAGACGATCGCCCGTGCTACGCCAGGGCTTCGTCGAACATGAACAGGCCCGTCGGCACGTCGCCCAAGAGCCTCAACCGCTCGGCGACCCGCTCGAGCTTCGATTCGGCCTCGGCCTGTTCGCGGGTAAAATGCTCGACGAAGCGGTGGGTAGAGTGGTCGCCGGCTGCCAGCGACAACTCGGCCAGTCGCGCGACGTCGACGGCGACCCGGCGTTCGTGCTCGATGGCGCCGTCGAGCACGGCCAGCGGCGAGCCCCACTGCGCGTCGGATGCCGCGATCGGCTTCAACTCGACGTGGCCGCGGCGCTGCAGGATGTAATCGTAGATCTTCGTGGCTCGATGCCGCTTCGTCTCCGACTGCTTCCGCAGCCACTTCGCGAGCCCCCTCAGGTCGCTCTCGTCGCAGTACGCCGCGGCGGCTCGATAGTAGTACCACGAGCAGTCGTCGTCGTTCATCTGCTGGTTCAGCGCGTTCTGGATTTCTTGGGCGATCATCGGAAACCTCCTATCAACGGATTGTTTCGAAGTCATTCGGCCCGGTGCAGCCCGAAATGAGCGTATCGCGGATCTTCCGCCGCGCGCGACCCGCACCGGGCTTGCGGAAATTCTTCGCGGCCCGGCAAGCGTCGGCAACCACCCGGATCGGGAAGATCCCTTCGCGACAAGCTGACGTTTCGCGGCCCCCCAGGTCCCCCAAGGAACTCGAACCTTTGCCGTTTGGACAAGACGCCGCTTCTCCTGGGGTCATCGAAGCATAGAATTCTACGAGCGCTCATTGACGGCGTTTCACGGCAACCCCATGCGCCGGCGTCGCAATGGTCGAACGGCCGGTGAACATTCTCTCGCAAGACCCCGGAGCCAACCTGCTCATGAGCCAATATCTCACCCAGCCCACCCGGCGGTCGTGCAAGTGGGGCGATGCCTCACTGCTCGAATCGCTAAAGAATCCGAGCGACGAACCCTATGAGATCCAGGTTCATTGCCCGGAAGTCACCTTCATCGGCAAGAAGGAGCAACCCGACTTCGCCTGCGTCGACATTACGCTGGTGCCGGGCGACCGGGTGATCGAACTCAAGTCGTTGAAGCAATATCTGTTCAGCTTTCGCGAATCGTTGATGTCCTACGAGCGATTCGTCAACGTGCTGTACCACGACCTGATGGAGGTGTACCGCCCCAAGCGATTGGTCGTGCAGGCCCAGCTTCGAGCCCGTGGCGGAATCAGCTCGAAGCTGAAGATCGACTCGCTCTGGAGGACGCAGCCCGACGAACCGGACAGTTTGGCGGCACGGTCTCTGGCACGCGCCTCGTGAAGCCCGATCAGCCGGTCCCTCGGATGGCGGGGCAACATCGGCGGCGGGCACGTGCGCCCCGCGTTTTTTTGGAGACTCCTGAATGACCCACGTGGTTACCAGCAAGTGCGTCAACTGCAAATACACCGATTGCGTGGTCGTCTGCCCCGTCGAATGCTTCTACGAGGGGGAGACGATGCTTTACATTCATCCTGACGAATGTATCGACTGCGAGGCATGCGTGCCCGAATGCCCGGTGGACGCCATCTACCTGGACGAGAACGTCCCGGAAGACGAGCACCCATACATCGCGATCAACGCCGAGATGGCCCCGAAGAGCCCGAGAATCGTCGAGAAGCAAGAGCCGCTCGAAGCCGAGGGCTGTGCCGGGAAGGAGTAGCCGGCACGATGCCCATGCGTCGTGGGGGGCATCCTGGCCGCTTGTTCGCCGAGACGGCCGTGCTCGCGCATGGTGCTGCTCGCTCAGGAAGAAGCCGGGCCGAGCGCCGGAGCGAAATCACCCAACCGGACGGGTAGCCGCCGGCGACCCCACGTTCCCGGCGGACCGCGAAACACTCCCGCGCAGGGCGTGCCGCACGACGTGCAGCGTCCGTTTTCGGTGAGATTCCAGTCGGCCAGCACGTACCAGTCGCGCCCGATCAAGCGCTGTCCGCACTGGTGACAATACGTGCTCTGCCCGTCACGATCGTGGACGTTGCCCGTGTAGGCGTAGCGCACGCCATTCTTGAGGGCAATGCGCCGGGCGCGGCCGAGCGTTTCGGGCGGCGTGGGGGGACGGTCGCGCATCTTGAAATCGGGATGAAAGGCCGTGAAGTGCACCGGCACGTCCGGGCCGAGATTCTCGACGATCCAGGTGGTCATGGCCTCCACTTCGGCGTCGGAATCGTTCAGGCCGGGAATCATCAGGTTCGTGATCTCGAACCACACGTGGGTCTCGTGCTTCAGATAGACCAACGTGTCGAGCACCGGCTGGAGCTTTCCCGCGCACACGTTCCGGTAGAAATCCTCGGAGAACCCTTTCAAGTCGACGTTGGCCGCGTCCATCGAGCGGTAGAATTCTTCGCGCGGCTCGGGGCAGATCTCACCGGCCGTGACGGCGACCGCCTTGATCCCCCGCCCTCGGCATGCCTCGGCCACGTCGACGGCGTACTCCAGAAAGATCACCGGATCGTTGTACGTGAACGCCACGCTCCGGCACCCCAAGCGCTCGGCCGCCAGGGCAATGCGTTCGGGCAAGGCCGCGTCGGCCAGGACGTCGATCTCGCGCGACTTGCTGATGTCCCAGTTCTGGCAGAACTTGCAGCCCAGATTGCAGCCGGCCGTGCCGAACGACAGCACGGGCGTGCCGGGCAGAAAGTGGTTCAGCGGCTTCTTCTCGATCGGGTCAACGCAGAATCCGCTCGACCGGCCGTAGGTGGTCAGCACGATCCCGCCGTCCTGGCACGCCCGCACGAAGCAGAATCCCCGCTGCCCTTCCCGCAGTTTGCACAAACGAGGACAGACGTCGCATTGAATCCGCCCGTCTTCCAGGGGATGCCAGTACTTGGTGGCCACCACGGTCGAACGCGGCAAATCGGAACGCCGTAACTCGAAATCGGTCATCGCCTCAACTACGCGAAATCGCTTCAACGGCTACCTGGGAATTCTACGCGCCACCTCTCGGCGGGTCACGACTCTGGAAACCGTCTGCCTGCCGGTGCCCATCGCTTCTCCTGCGTCGATTCGAACCGAACGGCGGTATCGTTAGCGGCTTTCTGCCCGTCGCGACTCGTTCCGCGGTCGATGAGGGTTCTCAGGTCGTTTGTCATTCGCTTCACGACGCCCGGGTGCTTCCCCGACAACTCGGCCCGCTCGCCGACGTCGGAGCCGAGATGGTACAGCTCGGGCACGGTCGGTTTGCCGCGCGATTGCGCGAGATTCGCCTTGCCCATCCGGAAGACGAGCTTCCAGGGACCGTCCCGGTAGGCGAATTCGCCGAAGTTCGAGTGGCTGACCAGGGTGGTGCGCCCCTTCCCGGACGCTCTACCGAGCAAGGCCGGCAGAAAGCTCAGGCTGTCTTCCGCGCCCCGTTCGGGCAGTTCCGCCCCAAGGATCTCGGCACACGTGGCGAACAGATCGGTGAGGCATACCATCTGATCGCTGGAGGATCCGGCCTCGACGTGCCCCGGCCAGCGGACGACAAGGGGCACGCGATGCCCTCCCTCCCAGATGTCGCCCTTATGCCCGCGGTACGGACCGCTCGGTCGATGCCCGGCCGCGACGAGCTGCTCCCAGCCCGTGTAGTGCGAGTGCCCGTTGTCGGCGGTGAAGACGATGACCGTGTTCTCGGCAAGGCCGGCGTCGTCGATCGCCTCGACGATCTGTCCCGCGGACCAGTCGGTCTCCATCACAAAGTCGGCGATGGGCGCGATGCCGCTCTTGCCCTGGAAGTCCTTCGACGGCACGATCGGTTCGTGCGGCGACGTGAGGGCGAAGTACAGGAAGAACGGTTGCTCCTCCTTCGCCCGGTCGCGCACGTACCGCACGGCCCGCCGCGTGATCTCCGGCAGGATGTCTTGCATGCGCCAGTCGGGCGCGGCGGGCGCGCCGGCGAAGGCGTTGGGGAGGACGACGCCCTCGCTCGAGTCGGGTCGAAACTTCTCGGTCGGAAGGGTCGCGACCCGATCGTTCTCGATGTAAGTGAAGGGCGGGAGGTTCGGCAGGTCGACGCCGAAGTAGTCGTCGAAGCCCCGATGCGTCGGTCCGCCCGCGATCGGCTTCGTGAAGTCCCATTCGAGGAACGCCTGCCCGTTGTGTTTCTCCGTCATGCGGCTGGGTTGCGGCCCCGGCCACTCCCAGCCGAGGTGCCACTTGCCGATGCACCCCGTGCGATAGCCGTGCCGCCGCAGAAAGCCCGGCAACGTCGGCCGGTCCTCGGCGATGAGCGGCGGCTCGTACGCCGCGATCACCCATTCCTGGAGCCGCGTGCGCCAGTTGTACCGTCCCGTCAGCAGTCCGTACCGCGTCGGCGAGCAGACCGCCGAGGAGCTGTGGGCGTCGGTGAAGCTCCGGCCTTCGCGGACCAAACGATCCAGATGCGGCGTCGGAATCTTGTTCTCGGGGTAGTGGGCTTGGATGTCCCCGACGCCGAAGTCGTCGGCGAGGAGGAGCACGATGTTCGGCCTCGCCGAAGGCTGCGATGCATCGCCGGCTTGCAGCGCGGCCGGCGGAGCCAGCAGCAAGAGAACCGTCGGAAGGGCAATGGAAAACCTCATCGGTGGCCTTATCTTCTCGAGGATCGTGACTTGCGTCGCACCCCGCGCGCCGGCAGAGCGCCGTCGAACCGGTCGATCGCGCCCGCCGCGATCCCGATTGTATCACGAAACCTCTCCCTCATCCCATGTTCCAGAATGCGGTCGAGCACGGCCTTGCGGGCCCGGTGCCCCTCGATCTCCTCCGGAATGTTGCCCCACGTCTTGCAGCGGCCGCGTCGGGCTCACGACCACGCCACCTACCGGGCGCAACGTGCCCGGCAACGGACCAAGTCGCCCGGCCGGCGCACTTCCTCGCGTTCACTGCTTCACGATCGCGGCGACCCAGCCGCCTTTGTACGGCGCGGAGAGCGGCACGACGCGCCCCCCGTCGATCGTTTTGGCCATCGCCCGATGTCCCCCTCCTTGCGACGTCTCGACGGGGATGCCCATGGCAACGCTGATCCAAGTGACGCGGAACGTGCCCGGGGCGCGGGACAGATCGAGCTCGACGGACCCGCCGTTCGGGAAATACAGCGCGTAGCATTCCCCCGGCCTGGCGGCCAGGTACGCCTCGTTGGGCTCGCGCGCGGAGAGCAGTTCCATGTGGGGCGCGACGTCCCAGAACTTGATCTGGCTTTCGAGAAGTCGCGCCGCCACGATACTGCCCTTGGCCAGATCGTTCAGCCCGTTGCCGGAGTTCGGGCGGTGGAACCGCGCCGCCGCCGAGCCGCCGAGGATGTTGCGCCAGAATCGCTCGACGCCGTCCTCCGGGCCCCCCGTGCCGAAGCCGTGGTAGCCGCTGCCGTAAATCTTCGTGTGATTGGCGGGACGCGGGTGCCTGCCGATCTGCTGCAGGAGCCATTGCAGCCGGTCCCAGTGCGCCTCGTCGAAGTTCCGGCTGTTCACCTGGGAGATGTCGGCAAACATGTAGTGCTCGGGATCGTCGAAGACGATCGACGCGTTCTTCGCCTGCGCGCCCAGGTAGGCGTCGTCGAACATGTCGGTTGCCCAGACGATCACGTCTTTTTCGGCCGCCCTGGCCTTGATGAAGTTGATCCAGTATTGCCCCCATGCCGGCGGGGTGGACGTTTCGTTGTTCATGCAATAGAGAACATGCCCGTAGCCGAGGCTGTACCCCAGCATCTTGTCGACGAACGCCTCCTGGTAGCTCCGAATCCGATCGAGCCTGGCGTGGTAGTTCGGCATGCCCTCGATCGAGTGGAAGAACGGCTGGCGATCCTGGCTGGGATGGGCGCGGTACTCGGCGGCGAAGCCCGTCTGCTCGTAGGTGTAGTTGACGTTGTTGCCGGGATTCCAGGGGCTGATCTCCCAGTTCTGCTGGGAAAAATCGAACCGATCCCAGACCTCGATCTGCACGATGATGTCGCGCTCGTGGGTCCACTTCAGCATGTTTTCGAAGCGCTGCCAGTAGTCGTCGTTCCACTGGTCCATGTCGAACTTGCCGTCGGGCAGCAGCTTGTGCGGCTTCCGCTCGATGCCCTCGCGCTGGCTCATCGTGTTGCGCACGTAGTTGCCCCCGACCGCGTGGATTTCGTCGAGGTGTTCCCGGAGGTCGTCGAGCAGAAAGATGTGGTCCGTCTTGCTGCCTCCCAGCAGCATCACGGGCTGGCCCTGGTACTGCCAGTACGCCGGATTCTCGGGCCAGGGGCGGATCCGCTCGGCGTTGTCGGCCTGCGCGGCGCCGTTTTGCCAAGCCATCGCCAGTACGACGACGATGCCGATGCGGTACGCTTGGTTCTGTCGCGCAAACATTCTCTTGTCTCCTGTCGGATGACGAAGGCATTCCGGGACCTGATGTTCCCATCGCCGTCCCGCGCCGCGGCGTGGTTCCCGCCGAAGTTGGGAAAGCCCGGCACGCCGAAGCCCGTCGCGAACTTCCAGCCCAATCATCGCCGCGATTGGGCGTAATTCTCGGGCCGGGCGATCTGCAACGTGCCGGTATCCCGCGCGGGCATGCACGGCATGCTAGACGGGTCCGGCGCGTCGGTCAAGATGCGGACGCCGCCGAGCATCGGCCTGCTTGACGGCCGATCAATTCGCGGGTAGCCTCACTCTTCGTGATGCCTCGAGAACTCAACCCAGCGAGACGGCATCGACTGCCGTTTGTTCGTGGGCTGCGGCGGGTGCGCGGCCGGCGCCGCGTCGCGGCAGCTTGGGACACCCGCGCGGCTCCAGGACGACCGGCGGCGAGGCAGCTCGCGATGCGCGAGGGAGCAAAGCGTGAAAACGATCGGTCGCGTCGTCGCGGCGGGCGCCTGCATGGCGGGAGCATGGAACGCCGCCATCCACGCATCGGCCCAAGACCGGAAGAAGCTCGATCCGATCGAAATCGGGTCAAGGCTCGAACTGTTCGTCGACCGGCATCTGATCGACAAGCTGGACGGCCTGGAGCTTCGCTTGCATGAACCGCGCCCAATGCCCCCGGCCGCGTCGCCGGTCACGGGCTCGTACATGACGGTCATCCAGGACGGCGATCGCTATCGCGCGTATTACCGAGGCGACGATCCGGGGTACACGGGTCGGCGCGACTTCAGCGGGCACCCCGGCGAGATCACCTGTTACGCCGAAAGCCGCGACGGCCACGAATGGACCTTTCCCCGCCTCGGGCTGTTTGAAATCAACGGCTCGCGCGACAACAACGTCATTCTCGCCGGCATGCCGCCGCTGAGCCATAATTTCTCTCCCTTTCTCGACACCCGGCCCGGCGTCGATCCGAAGCAACGGTTCAAGGCGCTGGCGGGCCACCCGGGATTCGATCGCAAGGTCGCGGCCGACGGGTTGCACGCCCTGGTGTCGGCCGACGGGATTCGCTGGAATCGGCTCGGCGACGAACCGGTGATTTCCTATGACGCGTCGTGGTCGCATGCCTTCGATTCTCAGAACGTGTCGTTCTGGTCCGAAGCGGAGCAACGGTACGTGTGCTATTTCCGGACCTGGGCTCCGTTCCGGGGCAGGCCGGCGGATCCTTCCGAGCAAAGCCGGGAGGCCGGGCACGGCGGTGCGCTGCGCACCATCTCACGAACGACCTCGCCGGATTTCAAGAATTGGAGCAAGCCCGTCGCCATGAATCCGAATCTGCCCGGCGAGCATCTCTACACCAGCCAGACCCATCCGTATTTCCGCGCGCCGCACGTTTACATCGCGCTGCCGTCGCGCTATGTGGCCGGAAGGGTCGGCGCGGAGAAGAAACACGCCATGCTCGGTTCCACCGATATCCTGTTCATGTCGTCGCGTGCCGGCTCGACCTCGTTCGACCGCCCGTTCACCGAGGCATTTATCCGGCCGGGCCTCGATCCCGAACGCTGGCAAAGCAGGGCGAACTACGTGGCGCTGAACGTCGTGCCCACGAGCCCCGAAGAGATGTCCCTCTACCATAGCCGGAGCGGAATCCGCTACGTCTTGCGGACGGACGGCTTCGTCTCCGTGCGCGCCGCCGCGGCGGAGGGCGAACTGCTGACGGCGCCTCTGGTCTTCGAAGGCCGCCGATTGGCGTTGAACTACAGCACGTCGGCGGCGGGCCTCGTGCGGGTTGAAATCCAAAACGCCGACGGCACGCCGGTTCCCGGTTTCCACCTGTCCGATTGCGATGAAATCGTGGGCGACGAAATCGAGCGCGTCGTGCAATGGAAGGGCCATCCCGACCTGGCCGAGCTGGCCGGCAGGCCCGTGCGGTTGCGTTTCGCGATGCGCGAGGCGGATCTCTTTTCCTTCCAATTCCGAGGCGATCCGTGAGGATCGGCGCGGGTCCCCACGCTGGCGTTTCACGTCGAGCAGGGTAGAATCGTGGGAAAGCGGCGTCGCTTGACGCGCCGGTCGGTGGTCTCGGCGGCGCATGTCCGCTCTTGCCCTCGCGGCGGCTCGATGCCGCCAGTGCACTGCAAAGGAGATTCGTCATGCGTGTGCGTTGGAGCCCCGTCCCGGCGTTGTGGATGATCGCGTGCTTCTCGGCCGTCGCCGGTGCCGCCGGCGACGACGCGGCGCCGATGCGCGTGGCCGCCTTCCGCTGCGACGTCACGCCGGCCCTGGGCATCACGCTCTACGGCCACACGGTCGAAACGATCGAGCACGCTCTTTGGGCCAAAGGGATCGTGCTCGACGACGGCGAGCGCTACGTCCTCTGCGCGCTCGATTGGCGGGGGCTTTCCAGAGACCAGAATGCCGCGTTTCGCCGGAGGCTGGCCGAGGGGGCGGGCACGGCGGCTTCGCGGGTGGCCGTGCAGTGCGTGCATCAGCATACGGCGCCCTCCGGAGGCGAGGCCGGGGAGCCGTTCTTGCGCGAAGTGGCCGACCGGCTCGCCGCGGCCGCCGAACAGGCCGTGCGCCGGTTGGAGCCGTTCGATCGCATCGGCACGGGCCAGGCCAAGGTCGACCGGGTCGCTTCGACGCGAAGGATCCCGACGGGCGACGGCAAGGTCATCACCCGCTACACGTCGACCAAGGGCAAGCCCGAGTTGCGGGAGATGCCCGAGGGCGACATCGACCCGTTCCTGAAGACGGTCACGTTTGCCCGAGGGCAGAAGCCGCTCGTCCGACTGCACTATTACGCCACCCATCCGCAGAGCTTCTATCTCGACGGCCGGGTGAGCATCGACTTCCCCGGCATGGCCCGCGAGCGGCTCGAGGAAGAGGAAGGCGTGCCGCAGATCTACTTCACCGGCTGCGGGGGCGACGTGGGCGCCGGGAAGTACAACGACGGATCGCGTGAGGCGCGCGAGGAGTTGGCCGCGCGCCTGTTCGCGGCGATGCGCACTTCGGCGTCGTCCACCCGCTGGCTGCCCGTCGATCGGATCCAGTGGCGCACGACGACCCTGTCGCTCCCCTCGAAGAAGGCCCCCGACGACGAGTCCATCGGTCCGATCGAGGTGAGTTCCTTGCAGATCGGCCCGGTGCACCTTCTTCATTTGCCCGGCGAGCCGATGGTTCACTACCAGTTGTACGCGCACGAGCAGATGCCCGACGACTTCGTGGCCGTTGCGGGATACGGCGACGGCAGCCCCGGCTACCTCTGCACCGAGAAGGCGTTCGACGAAGGCGGCTACGAACCCCGCGCCTCGCGCGTGGCGCCGCACTCCGAACCCCTGGTCAAGCAAGCGATCCGCCGGTTGCTGGGGCTCGAATCGAACGCGGCGGTGCCGTAGGCCCGGCCGAAGAAACCGACCGGGCGTCGTCGCCGCAGCCGGGGAAACGTCTTGGTCCGCCAAGGTCGCTTCGGCGACGTCGGCCGAACGGAGCCGGCAAGACGCTCCCGGGCCACGGGCTGATCGACGCGCTCGTGAAGGTGTACGGTTCCAGTTGCCATCACTCGCTGGGGGGATGAATGGCAACCCGCCTGAAGGCTGGACTCCCACGTTGGAGTTCACGGTTCCGCTTGTCTTCAGACGGCTTGAAGGCTGAAGGCGACCTTCGCGCCAAGGGTGGGCCGTGGCAACGCGAACCTCGTTCGGCGTCGGGGCGTCCTGGCTGAGGCGGGCGGTCCGCCTTGAAATGGGTCGGTTCGAGACATATTCTAAAGTGTTTGGACTCTGATGACGGCACCCCCCCTTGTGCGGCGAAGAGCGCTGCTCCCTCCGCGAGCGAAACCAAAAGAGGAGGCCATCCCCGTGGCGACCGTAACGGACAAGAAAGCGACCGGTCCGGACAACAGGGCAAGCTCAGAATTGGTGAGCGGGTCCGATGTCGTTGTCCAGGCGCTGGTCAACCACGGGGTGGATACGGTTTTCGCCTATCCCGGCGGGGCGAGCATGCCGTTGCACCAGTCGCTGACCCGGTTTCGCGACAAGATTCGGGTGGTGCTGCCCCGCCATGAACAAGGGGGTGGTTTTGCTGCCCAGGGGTATGCCCGTTCCACCGGAAAGGTGGGGGTGTGTTGCGCCACGAGCGGTCCGGGGGCGACCAACCTGGTCACCGCGATTGCCGACGCCAAGCTCGACAGCATCCCCATGATCGCCATTACCGGCCAGGTCGGTACGCCGGTCATCGGCACCGACGCCTTCCAGGAGACGCCCATCGTCGAGGTGTGCCGAAGCGTCACGAAGCACCACTACCTGGTCATTGATCCGAACGATTTGGCGCGGGTCGTGCGCGAGGCGTTTTACGTGGCCACGACGGGCCGGCCCGGCCCCGTGCTGATCGATCTGCCCAAGAACGTGCAGCTCGCCCAGGTCGTGCCCGACTACGACGAGCCCATGGACCTGCCCGGCTACTCGGGCGAGGCTCCCCGGGCGACCGCCCGCCAGATCGAAGCCATCGCGGCGGCGATCAAGCGGGCCCGGCGCCCGGTGATTTACGCCGGGGGCGGCGTGGTCTCCTCCGGGGCGGCCGCCGAGCTGTACCGGCTCGTCGAGAAGACCGGCATTCCCGTGGCCACGACCCTCATGGGGCTGGGCGGGTTTCCCGGCGATCATCCCCTGTCGCTCGACATGCTCGGCATGCACGGGAGCGTGTACTCGAACCTCGCGGTCGACGAAGCCGACCTGCTGTTGGCCCTGGGCGTGCGTTTCGACGACCGCGTGACCGGCAAGGTCGCGGAGTTCGCCAAGCACGGCACGATCGTGCACGTCGACATCGACGCTTCGGAGATCAACAAGATCAAGGCCGCCCACATTCCCGTGGTCAGCGATGTCGGGTACACCCTGGCCGAGCTGAACAAGATCGTCGAGCCCGGCGGCGACCTGGGCGACTGGATCAAACGGATCGAGGGCTGGAAGCAGGCCGATCCCTTCCGCTACGACGAAGACAGCCCCGACATCCTCCCCCAGCACGCCATCCGCGAGCTGTGGAAATTGACCAGGGATCGCGACGCGATCATCGCGACGGGCGTGGGACAGCACCAGATGTGGACGGCCCAGTTCTACAAGTTCCGCCGGCCCCGCACCTGGCTCTCCAGTGCCGGCTTGGGCACCATGGGATTTGGCCTCCCGGCCGCGATGGGGGCCAAGGTCGCCCATCCCGACAAGCTGGTCGTCGACATCGACGGCGACGGCAGCATGCTGATGAACGTCCAGGAGATGGGCACTTGCTTCTGCGAGAAAATTCCCGTCAAAGTGCTGCTCTTGAACAACCAGCACCTGGGAATGGTGGTCCAGTGGGAAGACCGCTTCCACGCCTCGAACCGGGCGCACACCTACCTGGGCCCGATCGACCACCCCGAAGCCGTCGGCCGGGGCAAGGGCATCGGCCCTGCGCAGCGCTACCCCGACTTCGTCACGATTGCGGCCGGTTTCGGGTGGAAGGCCCGCCACGTGAGCAAAAAGGCCGACCTGGTCGACGGTCTGAAGGAGATGATCGACGCGCCCGGCCCCTTTCTGCTCGACGTGGTCGTGCCCTACCAGGAGCACGTGCTTCCGATGATCCCCTCGGGCATGACCGTGCGCGAACTGATTCGGGAGTAGGGTCGCGCTCGCCGGCGGAACGACGCGCGGGGAGCCCGCGCGCCGGGTTCGGGATGCCCCGTTCGACGCCGGGCACACCGCGTCGTGCGCCCCCCGCCTGGGGGCGGCTTCCTGTTGCGTTGCGAACCCGGTCGCGCCCCCGTTCGCGGCGTCCGTGGCCCGGGGAGGGTTTCTCTCTGGCGGGAGTTTCGCGGTTTCCATAGAATGCGCTGGTTGGGGTAGCCCCGTGACTCGGCCCAGTCTGTTATGTCCGTCCGCAACTCCTACCGTTCGTTCAATCGCGCCCTGGGCGAGACAAGCCTTGAGATCAAGTGCTTGTTTCTGTTCGGGTTGTGTCTGGCGGTGGTGATTACGGCCAGCTTTCTGATGTATTGGCAGGTGACGAAGAACCTGGCCGACGCGCAGAATCCGAACACGGGGCGCTTGCTGGCCGACCAGGCCCTGATGATCTACCATTTCGAGGTCTTCTCGCAGGGGAGCGACTTCCTGTACGTGGTGCAGGACTGGAAGGAGAAGCTGAACCAGCAGGAGTTCCAGTGGCGCGTGATCCTGCCGAACGAGGCGGCCGGCCCGACCGGTGCGACGGCGCCCGCCCGCGACGACGACTCGCAGTTCGTCCACCGACTGCTCCGCGAGTGGCTGACGCCTTCGGAGGACGATTCCGAAGCCGACGGCCCCGACTACGCCGAGCGTCTGATCGACGACGGCGAGGTGTACCAGTACTACCAGGCGGTCCGTGCTCAAAGCTCGTGCCTGTCGCTTTGCCACAAGGCGGTGGTGGCCACCCCGGGGCAGGTCTTCGACCCGGCCGAGACCCTCGCGCTGGGCGGAACTCCCGAGAGCCTGGTCGAAGGCGATTTAATGGCCATCCTCGAGGTGAGCATCCCCAACGGCCCGACCCAAGACACGGTCAGTTGGTACTGGAACGCCCTGCTGGCCGTGGCCATCATCACGGCCTTTCTCGCGATGGTCGCCTTTTACGTGACGATCCGCTACGTGATCGTCCGGCCCGTTCGGCATCTGCGCGAGGTGAGCGACGCGATCAGCCACGGCAACATCGCCATGCGGGCCGACATCCACACGGGCGACGAGTTCGAGGCCCTCGCCGTGGCGTTCAACCGGATGCTCCGCCACCTGGTCACCATCCAGGACGAGCTACGCCGGGCGAACACGAAGCTCGACGGCAAGGTCGACGAGCTGGCCCAGGTCAACATGCAGCTCTACGAGATGAACCGCATCAAGAGCGACTTCATGGCCACGATGAGCCACGAGCTTCGCACGCCCCTGAACAGCATCCTCGGGTTCAGCGACGTGCTCAGGTCGGCCGACTCGCTCGATGAGAAGCAGCGGCGGTACGTGAAGAACATCCAGAAGTCGGGCCAGATGCTGCTCGACATGATCAACAACATCCTCGACCTGGCCAAGATCGAGAGCGGCAAGATGGATCCCCAGCCGACCGACTTCTCGATCGGCCAGCTCATCGGCACCCAGTGCGACATGGCCCGCCCCCTGGCCGAGAAAAAAAACATCGACCTCGACGCCGACATCCCGCCCGATCTGCCCCCCATCCACCAGGACCAGGGCCGGGTGCACCAGGTCCTGAACAACCTGCTCTCGAACGCGATCAAGTTCACGCCCGAGGGAGGCCGCATCCAGGTCGTCGCCCGGCAGGACGACCGGGGCCGGTTGGTGCTCAAGGTGATCGACACGGGGGTGGGCATCGCCGAGGAAGACCAGCAGGTGATCTTCGAGAAATTCCGCCAAGGCCGCACCGCCATGCCCGGCGGCGACGCCATGACCCGCGAATACTCGGGCACGGGCCTCGGCCTGTCGATCGTCAAGGAGCTGTGCAAGCTGCTCGGCGGCGAGGTCTCGGTCGAAAGCGTCCTGGGCACGGGCAGCACGTTCACCGTCGTGCTCCCCTGGAAGCTCGAACGGCAGCCCCGCCTCGACTCGCCCCTGACCCTGGGCTTCGAGGAGCTCGCCCGGCCCCGGTTCGACGTCCGCCTCGACTCGGTCCCCGCCGCCGGCGACGAATCGCGCGAGTAGAACTCGCCGCCAAGAAAGACGAAACTCCATGCACCCATTTATTGAGACCGTCAGCATCGCTGGCGGGGTCGCGGCGGCCATCGTCGGCGCAATCGTTGTGCTCACCCTCTTTTACCGATGTATCGCTTGGATATCGGGCGGGAAGAAACCGGATTCGATCGCCGTGCGCGGCGTGCTGAAGAAACACACCCTTGCCACCGTGCACGTTGCCGGCGGCAAGTCGTTCGAACGCGTGCGATTCGTCGGCTTCACCAATACGCAAACGATGAAGACGCACTTGCCGTTTGAACTGAACGGAATGGTGATTCTCGAAGACGAGACGAAAACCCGGTTTCTCGTTCGCGCCAGAGACATCCGGATGATCGTCGTGCCGCCGAGCGCCCAGTCACACGATGGGGCAGATTGACGGATTGGTGCCGTCGACTGCCGACTTCCATCCGCAACGCTCGTCTCGAACCGGCGGCAACGGTTCGGCGACGACCGCGCGTTTTTCCCTTGAGAATCGGGCCAGCCAGTCCCCCTGTTACCTCCCAAGCGGAGGGGGAACGGCCTCCTCTGTTCGACGCAGTGTCGCGTCCGGGCCGCGCGATTCCGTCGGACGAACCGGTTTTTTTCCAAAATGGAGCGCCCTGGGCGCTCGGCGAGCCGTCGGGAGCCAAGAATGCCGAAACGCCGAGAAATCCGGGGTTTCGCGCTCGTGGGTGGCCGAAGCGTGCTGTCACTGCTGTCACGGGCGGATTGCCGCAAGGTTGGCTGCGGCAACGGCTTGAGACGCGTTTTTCGAAAGCGCTTGACGGAAGCGCCGATCGCGGTAAACTTGGAGCGTTGGGCCTGTATGTTGTGGCTCACGGGGTATCAACCACAATATATTGGTGTTGCACGTCGATTTCGGCACCCTCCAAAAGTATGGGTTTCGTTCCCGGTGCAGGCCGGCATATTGGCTTTTCCAAATCTCCCGATTCGGGAGCGTGTTGATGTCGACTGTGTACTGATGTACACTCAATGGCTAGGATGCCCCCAGTCCTACTGGAGAAGGAGCGAACCATGGAAAGCCCAGAACCCCGCGTCGACGCGTCGGTGGCCACCGCGACGCCCGACCAGCCGAGCCCCGTGGCCCCGAAAGGGCTCGTCGTTCGGCCCGTCTTCTGCCCGACCGAAGTCGACGACCCCTTCGACACCGTCGAGTGGGAGTTGCGCTCGGCCGCCATCAAGGGGGAGGGGGGCGAGGTCATCTTCGAGCAGAAGGACTGCGAGGTCCCCGCGTCCTGGAGCCAGTTGGCGGCCAACGTGGTGGTCAGCAAATACTTCTACGGCGAGATTAACACCCCGGAGCGCGAGACGAGCGTCCGGCAGTTGATCCACCGCGTCACCCGCACCATCGCCGATTGGGGGCTCCGCGACGGCTATTTCGCCTCGGCGGCCGACGCCGAGAGGTTCTATCGCGACTTGACCTGGCTCGGTCTGCACCAGTACGCCGCCTTCAATTCGCCCGTCTGGTTCAACGTCGGGTTGTACCACCAGTACGGCGTCCGGGGCGACATGTGCAACTGGTACTGGGACGCGAAGACCCGAAGCGTCAAGCAGCCCGAGAACCCCTACGAATATCCCCAAGGGTCGGCCTGCTTCATCCAGAGCGTCCAGGACAACATGGAAGACATCATGGAACTCGCGCGCAGCGAGGCCATGCTGTTCAAGTTCGGCTCGGGTACGGGCACCGATCTGTCGACCCTGCGGTCGCACCGCGAGAAGCTGTCGGGCGGCGGCAAGCCCTCGGGGCCCTTGTCGTTCATGCGGGTCTACGACCAGATCGCGGCCGTGGTCAAGAGCGGTGGCAAGACCCGCCGGGCCGCCAAGATGCAGTCGCTGAAGGTCTGGCACCCCGACATCCTCGAGTTCATCGAGTGCAAGCGCAAGGAGGAGGAGAAGGCCCGGCATCTGCTCGCCAAGGGGTACGAGTACGAAGAGGCCTACAGTTCGGTCCTCTTCCAGAACGCCAACCTGTCGGTGCGCGTGAGCGACGATTTCATGGAGGCCGTGGTGGCCGACCGGCCCTGGACCACCCATTGGGTCACCGACCAGACCCGCGAGGGCCCCAGCTATCCCGCCCGCGAAATGCTCGACAAGATGGCCCAGTCGGCCTGGGCCTGCGGCGACCCGGGCATTCAATACGACACGACGATCAACCGCTGGCACACGTGCCCCAACTCGGGGCGGATCAACGCGTCGAACCCCTGCGTGACGGGCGACACCCTGGTGGCCACGTCGGACGGGTATCGCCGCATCGCGGATCTCGTGGGCAAGACCGCGGAAATCGTCGGGGGCGACGGGCGACGCGCCTTCGTCGATCGCGTGTTCAAGACGGGGCACAAGCCGGTCTACGAGTTGAAGACGCGCAGCGGGTATCGCGTTCGGCTGACGGCCGATCACCCGGTTTACACCCTCAACCGCGGCGACGTTCCGGCGGCGGGGCTTTCGGTCGACGACGTGGTGCAGCTTCGGGGAAGCGGGTTCGGCAGCGACTTCGTTCCGCCGGCCTTCGGCGAACTGCTCGGGGCCGCCCTGGGCGACGGGTGCGTCTCGCGAGGCGAGAGCCAGGAGTTCCTCTTCATCGCACTCGGCCGCGAGGAAGGCGAGGTTGCCCGCCGGCTTCACGAGAACCTCGCCGAGTGCAAACGCTGGCTCGACTCGGGCGACGGGCGCGCACTCCGCTCGACCGACGTCATCGAGACAGCCACCGGGCTGCGCGTCGGAACCAGCGTGGGCACGATCGTCGACAAGCTCGACGAGTATGGCGTGCTCGACGCGGGCGCGTCGCGCAAGGCATTCACCGACAAGGTGTTCGGCCTCGATCGGCCGAGCCAGGCCGCCATCTTGCGGGGCCTGTTCACCGCCGACGGGACCGTGGCCGACTACGGCGCCAAGTCGCAGTACGTCTCGCTCGACAGCACCAGCCTCGAGATGTTGCGCCAAGTGCAACTGCTCCTGCTGAGCTTCGGGATCAAGGCGAAACTGTACGAGAACCGCCGGGTTCTGGGGCAAGAGACGGCGCTGCTGCCCGATGGGAAGGGCGGCGCGAAGGCGTATCCGATCCAACAGCTCCACGCCTTGCGGATTTCGCGCGCCTCGCGCGTGGCGTTCGAGCGCGAGATCGGTTTTCTGCCCGAGAGCCCCAAGGCCCGGCGTTTGGCCCGGTTGAACCGCCGGGTCGGTACGTACCGCGATCGGATGGTCGATCGGGTCGCTTCCCTGCGTCCGTGCGGCACCGAGGACGTGTACGATCTGACCGAGCCCGAGACGCACCACTTCGTGGCCGACGGACTGGTCGTTCACAACTGCTCGGAGTACATGTTCGTCGACGACTCGGCCTGCAACCTGGCGAGCATCAACCTGATGCGGTTCCGCCGCGACGACGGGACCTTCGACGTCGACCGCTTCCAGGCGGCCTGCCGGCTCGTGTTCATCGCCCAGGAAATCCTCGTCGACCACGCGAGCTATCCCACGCGGCGGATCGCGGCGAACAGCCACCGCTTCCGCCCGATCGGTTTGGGGTACTCGAACCTTGGCAGCCTGATCATGACGAGCGGGTTGAGCTACGACTCGGACGAGGCCCGGGGCCTCTGCGGGGCCGTGACGGCGCTGCTGCACGGAACGGCCTACCGCACGAGCACCGAGCTGGCGGCCGCCGTGGGGCCCTTCGAGGCCTTCGACGAGAACCGCGAACCCATGCTCCGCGTGATGGAGATGCACTGGGAGAAGGTCGAGGAGATCCAATCGTGCCCCGATGAGCTCAAGACGGCCGCGCGCAAGGTTTGGGACGAGGTGCTGGCAGGCGGGCGGCGCCACGGCATGCGCAACGCCCAGGCCACCGTGCTGGCCCCCACGGGCACGATCAGCTTCATGATGGACTGCGACACGACGGGCATCGAGCCCGACATCGCCCTGGTCAAGTACAAGCAACTGGCCGGGGGCGGCATGCTCAAGATCGTCAACCAGACCGTCCCCCTGGCGCTGCGAACGCTGGGATACGGCGAGGCCGAAATCAAGTCGATCGTGGCCCACGTCGACAAGGAGGACACGATCGAGGGCGCGGCCGATCTGAAGACCGAGCATCTGCCGGTGTTCGACTGCGCCTTCCAGGCCCGCAACGGCACGCGGAGCATCCCCTGGAAGGCCCACGTGCGCATGATGGCCGCCGCCCAGCCGTTCCTCTCCGGGGCGATCTCGAAGACGGTGAACATGCCCAAGGACAGCACCGTCGAAGACGTGGCCAACGCGTACCTCGAGGGCTGGCGATTGGGGCTGAAGGCCCTGGCCGTCTATCGCGACGGCTCGAAGGGCGTTCAGGTTCTCACCACGAAGAGCGGCTCGGACCAGGCCGAGAAACCCGTTTGGACGCCCCGCCGCGAGCGGCTTCCCGACACGCGCCAGTCGATTACCCACAAGTTCAGCGTCGCCGGGCACGAGGGGTACATCACCGTGGGGCTTTATCCCGACGGGCGCCCCGGCGAGCTGTTCATCACGATGGCCAAGGAGGGAAGCACGGTCGGGGGGATGATGGACTGCTTCGGCACCGCCGTGTCGATGAGCCTTCAGTACGGCGTGCCGTTGGAGGTGTACGTGAACAAGTTCTCGCACACCCGCTTCGAGCCCATGGGGCACACGAAGAACCCCGACATCCGCATTGCCAAGAGCATCGTCGACTACATCTTCCGATGGCTGGGCGTGACGTTCCTGCCGGGCTTTCGCGAGGCCAACAAGATGTTGTCGGGCATGCCCGGAGAAACGCCCGGCGGAGGGGGCGGCGTCGAGGACGTCGAAACGGAGAAGCGGCCCGCCGCCACGAAGGCCGGCGGGCCCCAGGCCGGGCAAGGAGTCGCCGCGCTACCCGCGCCGGCAACGCCGAACGCCGCGGGAACCGCCCCGGCAAAGACAAACGGCTCGGCGCGCAGCCAGCGCAGCGGGGCCGCCGTCGCAACGACCTCCTCCTCGCTGAGCAGCCTCAGCGAGCAGTTCGCCGCCTTCCAAGACGACGCCCCGAGCTGCGACCAGTGCGGCGCGATCACCGTGCGCAACGGCAACTGCTACCTCTGCCACATCTGCGGCAACAGCATGGGCTGCTCGTGACCACGCCATCCTACCGGGGCGCGCAAAGCAGCCCGGCCAGCTCGAGTTCGCGAAGGGGCAGCGCCGACGCGGGGACCGATCCGAACGCAAGATGCAGCTTGAGCGGGCCGGGCTCGAAAACCATCGTCTGGACCGTGAGCCGTCCCATGTTGACCTCGTGCAGCTTCGCCGCCACGTCGGCCACCCCGAGCTGCGCCAGCCGCCGTGCCTTGCTCAACTGCCAGTGACGCGGCGACAGCGTCAGCGTCGCCAACGGTTTGGTGCGGAAGTGGTTCGTGCAGACGCAGATCCCTTCCTCGCTGGGCCGGAGGACGACGTTCTTGGGCGTCAGCTCCAGCACGGCTCCCCGCGCCCGGTCGCAGACGGCCAGGTTCAGCAGCGTGGTCCGCGGCATCGAGCGCATCAGTGCTTCGGCTTCCTCGACCGTGGCGCACTCCTCGAGGATTCGACGAAAGCAGAACGTGTACGGCGCGCCCCGGGCATTGAAAAGCCCCGACCGATCGCGCGACAGGAACACCTCGTGCACGGCCACGGCCAGTCCCGCGTCGTTCATGCCCGAAAAACAGCCCAACATGCCGGGAAAACTGACCGAGGCGAAGGCACGCTTGCCCTCGGGGCGGTAAACGACGACCAGGCTGTACTTGTGGAGGATGCCCAGGTTGAAGAAGTCGAGATTCCGTCCGAACAGGGGGGCGCCCGTGACACTCCGCTCGGGCTCGACGATCAGCGACGAGCATCCGAACCCACCCCGATAGGTGTCGACCATGGCGTTCGTGCCGACGAGCACATCGCGGTCCAGGCCGGCCGCCTCGGCAAAGGCGTTCAGCTCGACAAGGTGTTGTGGGGGAATCTGAGCCGCCAGCAACCGACCCCGTTCGAGCAGCTTGGTCCAGCGGTCTTCCCATCCGACCCGCCCGAGCAACTCCCGGGGGTACTCGAGGATTCGGTGGGCGGCCTCGGCCGTCAGCGCGGCCTGCTGCCGACCCATCTGCTCGGGAGTCCCCTCGACGGTCAACACGGGAAGCCCCCCGACGTACTTCAACTCGCCGCCCTCATGGCGACCCTCGGGGTAACGGTACGGCTCCGCCCGCGCGCCCGCGGCCCCCAAAATGACCAGAGCGGCGATGGTGTGGATCAACGGCGTGCGGCGAATCGTCATGGCACCGTCTCGGCGGAATGGGCGAAATACGAACTCCTTCAGTGTATTCCGGGCCTTCCGATCCGCAAAGAGAGTGAGGCCCCCCGTCATTGCCGGCCGGGGTTTCTTGACTTCCCCGGGCCGGCAGGGGAAGATCCGGACACGGCACGATCGGGTTTCCGGGCTACCAGGTCCCCGCGACGAGCACGAGAACCTCAAGCGATCGGTGCCGGCTCGGTGGAGCCTCTGCCGGCGACTGGCGGCGAAATGGGCTCCGTGCCGGCGCCGCCTCATCCACGAAAGGATTTTCCATGCACGTCGAGATCAACGGCCAGACGCTCGAGCTCGAACAGGGCGACGTCACGCGCCAGGAGGTCGACGCGATCGTCAACGCGGCCAACCGCCACTTGGCAGGCGGCGGCGGCGTCGACGGCGCGATCCACGCCCGCGGCGGACCCGCCATCATGGCCGAAACCAGGGCCAAGCATCCCGACGGATGCCCCACCGGGTCGGCGGTCGTCTCGGGAGCCGGCAACCTGGGCGCCCGGTACGTGATCCACGCCGTGGGTCCAGTCTGGCGGGGCGGACAGGAGGGAGAACCCGATCTCCTGGCCGCGGCCTACCGCCGATGCCTCGAACTGGCCGTCGAGCACGAATGCCGAAGCATCGCCTTCCCCTCCCTGAGCACGGGGGCCTACGGCTACCCCACCGACAAGGCGGCCCGGATCGCCCTGCGCACCGCGATCGACTTCCTCCACGAGCAAGCCAAGCCCGAACTGGTGCGGTTCGTCCTGTTCGACGCGGGCTCTTACGGAGCCTTCTCGGCCGCCTTGGAGGAGCTGACCTCCTCCTAACGCGGCCCGTGGCCGCAACCAAGCAGGGGATAGGCCAGGAGGGAACGCAGACAGTGATGGAGCGTTGGAATCATGGGCTTCGGCACGGGGGGGCCCATCACTCCACCACTCCACCAAATGCGCGCACGGCGCGTAGGAGTTGCAGCGTAAGACTCTAGCGTGGGGCACATGCCCGCAACCCGAAGGCACGTTGGCAACGTGCCCCACAAAACACGACGACAGCGCGAAGTCAAGGCAAACGTCAAGCTGGGTGGCAAACTGGTCTTCCGCTTTCGCCATCTTCAATACGCATACTACCTACCCATATTGACGTTCGAGCCGACTTAGCGCTGCCCAACTAGGATTCGATCCTGGACCGCAATCCGGATGCGGGCTGGACGGCACGCGGGCCAACGTGCCCGACCTCGCGGCGCCGTGCGTGGAGACCCCGGAGAAGGTTCGGCGAGCCGGCCCGGCGCATCCCCTCGCTGGCGGGGCGGCTCTTTTGACCTTTGACTCGTCTCGCGAAATCGCGCATGATATATGTACATAAGTATACAGTCCGAGCGCTGCCGAGGCCGCGGGCGGAACGCGGTTGAATATTCCCTGCTTCGTTCGGCGTCGTGTTGTTGGCCTATGTGGTGCGCGGCGCGACGGGCCGAATGTCGCTGACTCGATTGGAGGCGAGAATTGGCAAAACCACGCGACGGTGATCAGAATCGGTTTCGGGGTTCGGCGTGCAACCGGGAGAAGCGCGGCCAAGCGGTGGCAAACGCACCCTCTGGTGGGGTAGGAAAACACTGCCGCACGCCGTTTGTCACCCACAAAACCCGACCTTTGGGGGTGAGAAGTGGAAGAATGCACGGGCCGTTGACCAAACGCACGCTGCGGTTTTGGACGCGGGCCTGCCATGCCGTGCGTTTGACGCCCGCCGACCCCTCCGGTGGCGCAGAAAAAGCCGCGGCACGCCGTGTGTCACCCACAAGGCCAGCCGTTTGAGGGCAAGAAATGGAAAAACGCGAAGCTTGTTGACCAAAGGGAGTTCCGGTCCGGCTGGCACGGGGCACCGGGGATTGCGCCCCCTACAAGGGTGGCGGCGAATGCCTGAGCGTATCGGAGGGCGTCGCCTCCCGAGCCGGCCACACCCTTCACGGATGTTGCGCCATTTTTGCGCAGACCACACAAACCCTCGGCTGCAACTCGGCCGCGCCGAGTAGCTCAGGGCGTGCCACCCGCCGTTTGACTTTTCCCCTCGCGCCGATTACCGGTGACACCATTGCGGATCCCTGCCGCCTCGGGAAAGGGGATAGGCGTTCGGAAAGGAATCCGTGGGGTTTGCCTCTCCGGGGTGTGCGGAGGCGAATCCGGCCGGCACGGCGTCTGCCGTCGGGATTCGGCGCTTGCCCGGACGCGACTCCAACACGATTTGACGAACTCCCCCGACTTTCCGACCATGCCTTACCACCTGCTGACAGGGGCCACCGGCCTGCTGGGCACCTACCTGTTGCGCGACGGCCTTGCGGCCGGGCGGCAGATGGCCGTCGTCGTGCGTCCCAGCGCCATGGAATCGCCTCGGCAGCGCGTCGAGAGCATCATGGCTCGCTGGGAGCGGGAACTGGGTTATGCCCTGCCCCGACCGCCGGTGCTGGTGGGCAACATCGGCCAACCCGACCTGGGGCTCGATCGCGACGCGCTCGACTGGATTGCCCAACACTGTGTCTCGGTCATCCACAACGCGGCGAGCCTTTCGTTCGTGGCCGACGAGCGGACCGGCGAGCCCTACCGCTCGAACGTCGAGGGCACGCGCCACGTGCTCGAGTTGTGCCGCAAGACGGGCATCCGCGGGTTTCACCACGTGTCGACCGCCTACGTGTGCGGGCTGCGGAGCGGACGCGTGCTCGAAAGCGAGCTGGAGGTGGGGCAGCAGCCGGGCAACGACTACGAGAAGACCAAGGTCGAGGCCGAGAAGATGGTCCGTCGGGCCGACTTCCTCGACCGCCCGACCATTTACCGGCCGGCCATCATCATCGGCGATTCGGCCACGGGATACTCGACGACCTTTCACGGCTTCTACACGCCCTTGAAGATCGGCCAGGCCCTGGTCGATCAGTTCCAACTCGACACGATCGACGGCGAGCCCTTGATCGCGGCCTTGGGCCTTACCGGGCGAGAGCGCAAGAACTTCGTGCCCGTCGACTGGGTCTCGCGTCTGATCACGTACCTGCACGGCCGGCCCGAGCATCACGGCGGCACGTACCATCTCGCGCTACCTGAGCGTGTGCCGGTCGCCGTCTGCCGCGAGGTCATTGAGCGGGCGCTGCGCGAGTATGCCGGCAAGAACCGGGGCAAGGGTGCGAAAAACCCCGAGTTGGCCGAGATGCAGGAGACCTTTGTCGAGCAGATGGGCGCCTATCGGGCCTACTGGCGCGACGATCCCGAGTTCGACACGACGAACACGGCCCGGGCCGCGCCCCACCTGGTCGCGTGCGACGTGGGGTTCGCGACGCTCTTGCGGACCGCGCAGTTCGCCCTGGAGGCGAACTTCGGCTGGCCTCGTCCCCAGCCGGTGCGACCCGAGTTCGACGTCGAAGAGCACCTGCGCGGCGTGCTGCCGATCGAGTTGGGGCCGAACGGAGCCGGGGGCCTTCGGGTGGCCCTGCAGGTCAACGGCCCGGGCGGAGGCCAGTGGACCCTCGCGGTGAACGACTGCGGCCCCGTGTCGGCCCGGCCGGGCCTGGCCGACGATCCCGATGCGATTCTGTACTTGAACTCGAAGACGTTTCGACGGTGTGTCCTGGGACAGATCGACCTCCGGCGAGCGGCCGGGCTCGGACTCCTGACGAGCGAAACGGGCGACATGGCACCGGAGCGGCTGCTGGCCGTGCTTTCGGCCGTCGCGAGGTCGGCCGGGGGGGATTGACTCGTGGGTAGGATGGAACTGTGAAGCAACCGCATCCCGATTCCGCCGTGGCCGTGGTCGGCATGGCGTGCCGCCTGCCGGGCGCCGACGATCTCGACCAATTCTGGGACCTGGTGCGCCGTGGGGGCGTGGCCTGGGGGCCCGTGCCCGACGACCGGCTCAACCGCCGGCTCTACTACCATCCGAAGCGAGGCACGCGGAACAAGACCTACTCCGACGTGGCCGCCCTGGTCGCGTACCGTCCGGTCGACCGCGGCCTGTGCCCGATCTCCGAGTCGGCGATCGCCTCGCACGACGTGGCCCACGTGACGCTCTGCGAGGTGGCGGCGGCCGCCTGCCGTCACGCCGGGCTCGATCCCGCCGCGCTGCCCTACGACAACACGGGGGTGTACGTGGGCCACGCCGCCGCCAGCGGAGTCGCGGCCGAGCTGACCTACGCCACCTACGTGGCGCAGACCGCGAAGTACCTGCGCGAGGCCGTCGGTTTCGAGCAGCTTGCCGACGGGCTGGGCGACGAGGTCATCGCCGAGATCATCGACGCGGTGCGCCGCGACCGGCCCCGCCGCGACCGCAACGGCGGCCCGTTCTTCGGGGCCAGCATGGCCGCCCGGCTCATCGCCCGCACCTTCGCCCTGAACGGACCGTGCATGTCGTTCAACGCGGCGTGCGCGTCGTCGTCCCGCGCGCTCGGGCAAGCGGTGCGCGCCCTGCAGCATGGCACGGTCGACATGGCGATCGTGGGCGGTGCGTCCTTCTTCCACAGTGACACCTTGGTACTCTTCGCGCAATCGCACTCGCTGTCGCCGAGCGCTTCGCGTCCCTTTTCGGCCGAAGCCGACGGCATGATCGTCGGCGAAGGGTACGTGGTGACCCTGTTAAAGATGCTCCGGCGCGCCGAGGCCGACGGCGACCGCATCCTGGCGGTGATCCCCGGCATCGGCATCTCGTCTGACGGACGGGGCAAGAGCCTCTGGGCCCCGCGCCACGAGGGCCAAATCAAGGCCATCCAGCGGGCCTACGGTCCGGAAGTCGCGATGGACCGCCTTCAGTACATCGAGGCCCACGCCACGTCGACCTTCCTGGGCGACGTGACCGAGGTGACGGCCCTGACCGCGGCGCTCGAAGGGCGGCTTGCGCCGGGCACGAAGCTTCCGGCCGGCAGCGCCAAGCTCAATGTTGCCCATACGCTCGAGTCGGCCGGCCTGGTGGGCGTCGTGCGCACGGTGCTCGCGCTGGAGCACGAGGTCATCCCCCCGGCCATCGACGATCGGCCGCTCAATCCGCAGATCGACTGGGACAAGGCCCCGATCTACGTCCCCCGGCACGAAGTCGCCTGGCCGCGAAGGACCGACGCAGCGCCCCGCCGGGCGGGCGTCGACGCCTTCGGCATCGGCGGACTGAACGTCCACGTCGTGGTCGACGATTACGTGCCGTCGCGTGCGTCGGTCGTGCCGGGGGCCGATCTGCCCGCCCAGACCCTGCGCACCCCGCGCGGCGAAGACGACGGCGCCGTGGCGGTCATCGGCATGGGGGCCGTCATGCCGGGGGCCTTGACGCTCGACGCCTTCTGGGACTTGCTTGCCGCCGGGCGCGACGCGACCAGCGAGCTGCCCGACGGCCGGTGGGACTCCGACGCCTTCTATCGCCCCGGGGCCACGGGACCGTGGGAAACGCCCACCAAACGAGGCGGATACGTCACGGGCTTCGAGTACGACTGGCGCAAGCACAAGATCCCGCCCAAGGAGATCGCCCAGGCCAGCCCCCTGCAGTTCATGATCCTCGACGCGGTCGACCAGGCCATCCATCGCGCGAAGTACCACGAGCGCCCCTTCGACCGCGAGCGCGTCGGCGTCGTGGTCGGGACGGTCTTCGGCGGCGATTGCGCGGCGGAGCTGGCCGTTTCGTTGCGGCTCCCCGAATTCCAGGAGACCCTGGCCGGGTTGCTCCGAGCCAAGGGCGTGCCCGAGGACCTGATCGGGCGAATCGCCCAATCGTACGGCGAGGTGCTGCTGAAGCACATGCCCATCCTGCTCGATGAGACGGGCAGCTTTACCGCCAGCGCCCTGGCCTCGCGAATCACGAAGTCGTTCGACCTGATGGGCGGCGCGGTGGCGGTCGACGCGGGCCAGGCGTCGGCTCTGGCCGCCCTGAGCTGCTGCGTCGATCAGCTTCGCGGCGGCGACTGCGACATGATGATCTGCGTGGGCGGGCAGCAGGACATGACGCCCACGATCTACGAAGAGTGGTCGATCTGCGGCCGGTTGCCCGTGGGGGAACCGCGCTCGCCCTTCGACGCCCGCGCCGACGGGGTGCTGCCCGCCGAGGGCTGCGGCGCCCTGCTCTTGAAACGGCTGGGCGACGCGCGGCGCGACGGCGATCCCATCTTCGGCATCATCCGCGGCGTGGGGGCGGCCTGCGATCCCTCGCGAAGCGAGGCCGCCAGGCTGGCCGCCGGTCGGGCCCTCGACGACGCCCGCGTTTCGCCCGACGACGTGGCCCTCATCGAGACCTCGACGTCGGGCAAGCCCGATGCCGACGCGGGCGAGCTGCGCGGCGTGGCCGAGGCATACGGCGATGGGTCGCGACCGGGCCCGATGTGGTTGGCCACGGCGGTCGGCCGGATCGGCGACACGGGCGGCGCCTCGGGCATGGCGTCGCTGCTGAAGGCCGCGATGGAACTCGATACCCTGCAAATATCCCCCGACCCGCGATTGGAGCATCCCGCCCCGCAACTCACGCGACACGCGGCCGTGCTGGCCGTGCCTTCGCACCCCACGCCCATCTCGGCCCGTGCCGGAAAGAGCGTGCTGGCGGGAGTGCACTCCGGCGGAGACGGCGAAGTGACCTATCACGTTGTTTTCGAACGAGGCACCAAGGTGAAACCGACCAGTCCGACACCGCAATCGACGGCCCAGCCGAAGCCCCAAGTTACGCGGGGAGCAAGCCGCATCGCGAGCCCCATCCCCCATTTCGACGCCACGGCGCGCCGCCGCGAGAAGATGCGTCAGAAGGCCCGCACTGCCCCGCAGCCCGCCCCCGCCGTGGCGGAGCCGCCCTCCCGGCCGGCCGTGGCGCCGAGCATGCCGCCCGTCGCATCAGGTGCGACGGCTGCTCCGGCCGTCCGACCCGCCCAGCCGGCCGGCCAACGTGTGGCTCCCACGTCCACCCCCGTTGCCGCGTCGCGAGCGGCCTCCGCGGTGGCGCGACCGTCGCCGGGTCCCGCCCCGACCGAATCGGCAGGGCTCGATCCCAAGGAACTGGAGCAGTTCCTGGTGAACTTCGTAGTGGAGCACACGGGCTATCCGGCCGAGATCGTCGAGTTGGACGCCGACTTGGAGGCCGACCTGGGCATCGACAGCATCAAGAAGGCCCAGTTGTTCGGCGAGTTGGGCGAGTATTTCGACGTGCAGCCGTCGGAGGACCTTTCGCTCGACGACTTCCCCACGCTCCGCCACGTGCTCGATTACCTCGTCAAGTCGCAGGGCGCCGGTGCGGCTCCCGCGCCCCAAGCGGTTTCGCAGCCCGCGCCGGCTCCCGCGCCAGAGGCAAGGTCGCAGCCCGCCCCAAGCGTTGCTCCCACGGCGTCAACCGAGGCACCCTCGGCAGGGCTCGACCCCAACGAGTTGGAGCGATTTCTCGTGAACTTCGTGGTCGAGCACACGGGCTATCCGGCCGAGATCGTCGAGTTGGACGCCGACTTGGAGGCCGACCTGGGCATCGACAGCATCAAGAAGGCCCAGTTGTTCGGCGAGTTGGGCGAGTATTTCGACGTGCAGCCGT
>Ga0334896_1000513_pt1 | contig 45539 bp, 39 predicted proteins | sample GraSluR3_MG_8_FD_207734 | JGI IMG/M metagenome (GOLD analysis project Ga0334896, IMG submission 207734) | Sludge microbial communities from methane-producing bioreactor in Wageningen University, Netherlands - Granular Sludge_27_06-R3 | ecosystem: Engineered > Bioreactor > Anaerobic >... | reverse complement strand
TTTACTCTTTCAACCTCTTTAGACTACATATTAACAATTATTGGCACAAGGGACGCGTCGTAGAGACCGTTGTTTAATGGAGACCATCTTAGCATAGTTTGCCAATTTGGCACAGTCTCCCGTCCCTGTGCTTCCTGTGCTTCCCTGTGCTTCATGTGAATGCTTCGTGTTTCGCTTCCCGGTGCTTAATTGGCCCCGGTTTTTTTGATTCCTGCCGAATGAGTGGCGATGCCACTCCTTTTTCTTGTACCCATGGATTTAAACTCTGCCGCTATCATGCCTGCCAAAATAAGGGCGCAGCCGGTAAACTGCCTGAAGGTAAGCAGTTCACCCAGCAGAATAAATGCGAAAGCAAGTGCAAAAACCGGTTCTCCTATAAAGATAAGTGCTGTATGAGTGGGGCTGGTATACTTTTGCGCTACGTTCTGCACCAAGAAGGCATAGGTTGTTGCAAGCAGCGAGGTGACAAGCAGTGCGAGCCAGACATTTGGCCTGTACGGAATAATTGGCTGTTCAAGGATGAAAGTAAACAAAACGCTTGCTGCCGCCACCGTACCAACTTCAACGGTGGCCAGCAGCATCGGGTCGGAGAGCCGTGTATACCGGTCTATAAAAATAATCTGAAGCGCAAAGAAAAAAGTACACATGAACGAATATACATCGCCTATGTTAAGTGCAAAGCTGTCCCCAAGGGTGAGAAGGCCAAGGCCGGACATCGCGAGAAGCACACCCAATACCGCAGCCGGCTGCGGCCATTTTTTCAAATACATTGCGGAAATCACAGGTACGATAACCGCGCTAAACCCCACAATAAAAGCAGCATTGGAAGCGGTGGTATAATTAAGTCCCACCGTTTGAAATGCATATCCTCCAAAAAGCATAAGCCCGAGTATTACCCCATTTCTAAGGGTTACTCTGTCAAGGCCCGGGAGCTTTTTGTAAGAGAACAGCGCAAGGAAAATAGCCGCTATCCCAAATCTCAGGCTTAAGAAATTATAGGTCTGTATATGCTGTATTGCATCCTTGATTAATACAAAGGTAGATCCCCAGATAATTACCACTGTTAATAAAGCAATGTCCGCCTTAAGCTGTTTTTGCATCTGCTCATCTCCAATTTCTTCTAAAGCACCGGCAACGGTTCTTTTTGTATTTTCGCCATCACTTGACAATTGACCATATCGAATATTATAACATTTTTAAATACTATTTCAACAATTACTCACTTTATTACGGACAGAAAAATACTATGGTAGTAAAGCAAACACTGGTGATTAGCGACCGTTAAAGCCGGGGCGTAAAAATACGGACGCTTACATCGAGTGTAAAGTGAGCATTCATAGGCGGAGCGGCAAAGTGTTGCTGATAAAAGAATTAAGGGGGAAAACATATGGCTCTCGGACTTGCATTATCTGGGGGAGGCATCCGTGGCGCATCACATATAGGCGCCCTCAGGGCGTTGGAAGAAGCGGGGTTAAGGCCGGACATGATAGCGGGTGCCAGCGCAGGCAGTATTGTTGCTTCACTGTATGCAACCGGCATGCCTTTAGACAGTATGGAGGAAGTTTTTTTTAGGTATGCTCCATACATACTTGATTTTGATATAACCGGAGCCTTTGGTACGGTACTGCGCCTCTGCGGTCTTTTAAGGGGCAGGCCGGTACTGGACGGGCTTATTAAGGGCAAAAACGCCGAAAAAATCATGAACAGCCTGACCGGGGACAAAAAAATGTTCCAAGCCGATATCCCGCTGGCGATAACGGCGACCGATATAAATGACGGGACCGCAATAGTATTTGCTTCGAGGAGGTTGAGCGGTCAAAACCCGGGAAATATGGTATGCTGCAGCAGAGCTTTGATTAGCGAAGCTGTCAGGGCGAGCATCGCCATACCTGTAGTATTCAAACCTAAGGCATTGGAGGTAGAAGGAAAACAAAGAAGGCTTGTGGACGGAGGAGTTGCAAACAACCTGCCGGTTGATGTTCTGAGGATGATGGGAGCCCGCAAAATAATAGGAATTAACCTGGGATACAGCGGCCAGAGGCAGGAGCAGGTGGACAATATACTGGAGATTGGAAGCCAGACCATAGACATTATGATGTACCACATAACAAAATTAAGAACCGGCAGGGAAAACGTTGTGGAACTTGTATACAACGGGCGCTCCACAATATACCCGCTTGTATTAAACCATGAAACGGTGGTGGTTAACCCCCATATTTATGATGTTTCGCTGTTTGATATGGGGAAGATTGCAGACTGCATAGAAAGGGGTTATGCCGCAGCCAAAGCACGGCTGCCCGAAATAAGAAGGATACTGAAAATTTAATAATATGTCAAAGGTTGTCCTTTGGGGCTTTAAATTGTATAATGTAACGGGAGATTCTACTTGAAGAAGGAGTGCATTTTGGTGAGGGACAGTATTGACAAAATAGAACGGATAATTACCGAGGACAAGACCGGCAGAGGGATAAAGGACCTTGTAATATACGGAGACATGGAAAAGGCAGCCCTGTCGCTGCTAAACAGCGGAGAAACCGTTTTTATCACCACCGGGCTGTATATCAACGACCGGGCGGTTGGCACCGATGGACCGTCGGGGGCTATTGCGCTGGCAACGGCACTTCACAAACTTGGCAAGAATGCTGTGCTGGTAGAGGACGGGCCAAGCAAACCAATAATACAGTGCGCTCTTGACACAGTGGGATTGGATATCCCGATGGTGCTCTTCCCGATAAGCGGCAGAGAGGCCTTTGCAGAGGAACTGATTAAGGAATACAGGCCTTCCCATATAATAGCAATTGAGCGGACAGGCCCCGCCAGAGACGGCAAATACTATGACGTTAAGGGACAGGCCATTGCCAGGGAAATAGGGCATATGGACATACTTTTCCGGGAGGCCGGTGCGAAGGGCATTGCCACCATAGGCATAGGTGACGAGGGAAACGAGATTGGTATGGGCAAGATTTACGACCAAGTGGTTAGGGCTATACCCCATGGAGAGATAATCGCCTGCACCATTCCCACCGATTACCTGGTTGTAAGCGGTATCGCAAACTGGGCAGCCCACGGTATATGTGCGTGCATGTCTTTGCTGACCTGCAGAAGTTTGGTTATAAAAGAGGAAGACGAAAGACGTCTGCTTGAGGAGCTGGTTAGATGCGGCGCTGTTGATGCTTATACGAAGAAAAAAGAAGTTACGGTAGACTCTCTAAAGGCCGAGGACTATTTTGACGTAGTGAACAGGCTGCGCGGGATAGTGGAAGAACATTTAAGGAAGTGCCAAAAGTGATAAAGAGATTTGTAAGATACTACATACCCCATTGGCCTTTGCTGGCAGCGGACCTTTTCTCGGTTTTGGTTTTTTCGGCCCTTGCATTGCTTTTACCAATTCTTTTAAGCGTATTCATTGATGAAATAATCCCTGCAAAGGACTTGCAGGGCATAATAAATTTAACAATATTTCTGATGATAATGTTCCTTGTCAAATCCCTGTTCCGGTTCGGCCAGGCTTACTGCGGCCATATTCTTGCCCACAGGATAGAACGGGATATGAGAAGGGATTTTTTTTATCATTTACAGAAGTTATCCTTTGGGTTCTTTGACGAAAGAAAGACCGGAGACATAATGTCAAGAGTCACCAACGACATATCCAAAGTCAATGAGATGACAAATCACGCGCCCGAAGACATATTCTCCTCGTTTCTGATGATAACGGGATCCTTTTTATTCCTTATAACGATAAATGTTAAGCTTACCCTTATCACGTTCCTGCCGGTGCCGATACTGTTCTTGTTTTCGGTTAAATACGGCGCCAGGATGTTTAAGGGCTTTAGAAACGTCAACAGAGCGATGTCCGAGATAAACCACCGACTGGAGAATACAATAGCAGGAATACGGGTTGTCCAGTCATTTACAATGGAGGAATACGAAAAGGGCAGGTTTGACAGGGATAATGAATATTACTACGAGTCAAGCGCAGGTGTAATGAAGCACCTCGGGGTTTTTCTTTCCACAACCATATTCATAGAAGATATTACGCTGTTGCTTGTTATAGCCTCGGGAGGTTATTTCATTTATACAGGGACACTTACGGTTGGGGAACTGGTGGCCTTCATGTTTTATGTTAAGATTTTCGTTGAGCCGATAGTGCGGCTTGCACGGCTTAACGAGCATATCCAAAGGGCTCTTTCGGGGCTGGAAAGGTTCTACGAATTCATTGATACCCGGCCCGACATTAAGGACAGGACCGGTGCCGCCGCACTGAAACAGGTCAGGGGACAGGTCGAGTTTAGGGAGGTAACCTTTAGCTACAACGAGGACACAACGGTTCTCAGGGACTTTAGTCTCATGGTGGAAGCAGGGGATATAATAGCACTGGTAGGCCCTTCGGGGGTGGGCAAGTCAACCCTGTGCAGCCTGATACCCAGGTTTTACGATATAGACGGAGGCGCTATCCTGATCGATGATACAGACATAAGAGACATTAAACTGAAGTTGTTAAGGGAGAATATTGGTATAGTCCAGCAGGATGTTTTCCTGTTCACCGGAAGCGTGCGGGAAAACATTGCCTACGGCAGGCCGGATGCAACCGATGCGGAGATTATAGACGCAGCAAAAAATGCCAACGCCCACGGGTTTATCATGCAGTTGCCCAATGGGTATGATACGGGAGTGGGCGAAAAGGGCGTTAAGCTGTCGGGAGGCCAGAAGCAGAGGATATCCATCGCACGGGTATTTCTAAAGAACCCACCGATACTGATACTGGATGAGGCAACCTCATCTCTGGACAATACCAGTGAAAAGATTATACAGGATTCCCTTGAAAGGCTTGCCAAAAACAGGACAACCTTTGTTATAGCCCACAGGCTGAGCACCATACAGCATGCAAGGGAGATAATAGTCATGTCGGAAGAAGGTATCGAGGAGAAGGGGACCCACAGCGAGCTGCTGCGAAGGGGAGGGCTTTACGCAAGGCTGTACAATGCGCAGTTTGACGGGCGCATGCCCGAGGTGGTCAAATAAAAACTACGGCCAGGCCTGAATAACTCTATCAGTTATCCGGACCCGGCCGTATTATTTCCCCGGGTTAAGATTATTTAACGAAACATACTAAGATTTGCTGTCATCCAATACAATAACCGCATCCACGCCTTTGCTTATCATTCCATCCTCATACAGAATGAAGGGGTTTATATCAACCTCTCCGATTACCGGATGTTCCTGTACAAGTCGTGAAAGTGCCATCAGTACCGATACTACGGTATCCTTATTATAATTTTTGCCCCTGGCACCCGAAAAGACCGGCGACAGCAGTGTATCGTCAATCATTTCCAAAGCGTCCCTTACCTTAATGGGAACAAGCCGCAGCGATACATCCCGGATTATCTCCACATAAATACCACCGGTACCGAAAAGCACAACATGACCGAACTGGGGATCCTTTTTAACACCAAAGATGAGCTCCAGTCCCGGTATTAGCATCTCCTGAACTATAACGCCCCGGATACGGGCATCCGGCTTATAATGCCTGGCATTGCGCAAAACCGCTTGGTAGGCCTGCTGCAGTTCCGCTTCATTATTAATACCTACCCTGACACAACCCGCTTCGGTTTTATGTAGAATATCGGGCGACAGAACCTTCATGACCACGGGAAAACCCGTCCGACCGGCTGCCTCCAGTGCCTGGGCCAAATCCCGGCACAGCGAAGTTTCCGCCATGGGTATACCGTATTGTGTCAGCAATTGGTTTCCTTCATACTCATCCAGGGCATTTCTGCCCGAAGCAATAACTTCCTTAAGCAGTTGACCCGCCTTAAGCATCATAAGCACTCACCCCCGCTGTTTTGCTCTTCAAGATACTGATGGTATTTGATCATGTTTTTGGCAGCGTTAACTGCCCTGTCCGGAGTGTCAAAGGTGCAAATGCCTGCCCGTTCCAGCGTTTCTCTTATATCCTTCACATAGTCCCCGGCCATAATAACGAAATACACCGGTTTTTCATACTTGTACCTGCTGTTGCTGTATGTATTAACTAAGGCTTGTGCCAGTTCTTTCTTTGGCAGAAAGGTGGGGATAACCGTTATCAAAATGATGCCGCCAACCTTGTCATCCTCCAGCAGCAGCTGCAGGGATTGGGCGTGGTTTGTGACGGTTGCGGATGCCGTTATATCTGCATAGCCTTCCGGAACACATACCACGGCCATGGGCGGCAGGCTTTCTTTCAGCTTCTTTCTGGTTTCACCGGAAATACCCGGCATTTTGACGAAAGGGTATTTGCTCACCGCATCGGTGCAGAATATGCCCGGACCCCCGGCCTGTGAAAGCACGAAAAGGTTTTCGCTTTGCGGAAGCGCCAGTTTGTCGAAAGCCTGGAGGGTATCCATCAGCTCATCAATGCTTTCCACTCGCGTGATGCCGTACTGCCTGAAGGCGGCATCATATACCCGGTCGGACCCGGCCAGAGAACCGGTATGGGAATTGGCCGCCGAGGCGCCTTTTTCGCTGCGTCCGACCTTCAGTACAACAATGGGCTTTTTCTTTACGATTCTGGCCATTGTATCAATCAGCCTTCTTCCGTCCCTGTAACCTTCCATATACATGCCGATTACCCTGGTAGTATCGTCATGCTCCAGGTATTCCAAAAGGTCGATAAAATCCACATCGGCCATGTTCCCGATGGATATGAATTTGTTAAAACGGACAGGCAGGGCCTGCGATGCCCCAATCATCAGAATGGATGCGGCAATAGCCCCGCTTTGGGAGATAAAGCTGACGCCTCCGCGGGGTCCGAACCGCGCCTCGGGTACGCCGGTTTCTACAAAGGTGGTATCCACCATGCTCTCATTATCGATAACTCCGATGCAGTTGGGACCAACCACCCGGATATTGTACTTTGTGGCCGTTGAAATCAGGGCTTCCTGCCGCCTTATTCCTTCCTCGGTTTTGGTTTCCCCGTAATCGGCTGCGGCACACACAATGGCCTTTACATCGTTTTTCTCCTGCATCCGCCGGTCCAGGTCTTCCATGACGCTAAATATCATTTTGGACGGGGTAATGAGAACCACTAGCTCAACGGTGTCTTTAATTTCAGAAAGGCGGGCATAGCTTTTGAGCCCAAGGATCTCTTTTTCACCAGGGTTTACCGGGTATATTTTTTTGGGATATTTTTTACGGATCAGGTTTTGTAATATGACATAGCCCGCCTTTGCCGGATTGCCGGAGGCGCCTACTATGGCTATATTTTCCGGTTTAAACAGCGCTTCCAAATTATTCTGGTTCATATAATCCTCCTTACCTGCCGAATGCCTTACAGAGCGCATAGACTTTTAAGCCTGTTCCACTTTTCGTCTGTTGTCCGCTGCAGCTCTGCAATCTCTTCTTCTGATAGGTGGGAGAATTTTTTGCATTTTTTCAGAAATTCTCTGACGGAAATTGGGTTTTTGGGTGTCACATTTATCCTGAATTTTCCGTTTTCCACCTCATAGAGCGGGGCAAAATTGCTTTCTACTGCCATGCGCGCTGTTTTAATGCTTTCTTCGGCTTTGATGCCCCAGCCGGTGACACATGGGTTATAGACATGTATGTAGGCAAGGCCGTCCTTTACTTTCATGGCTTTTTCGACTTTTTTGACCATATCCGGTATATACGCCGGGTTGGCCGTTGCCATGTAGGGAATATCATGCATTGCCATTATCATGGGAAAATCCTTCTTATGCTGTTTTTTGCCTCCCTTACCGTCACTGCCGACAGGGGTTGTGCTGGTCCATGCCCCTTTGGTGGTGGAAGCGCTTCTTTGATAGCCGGTGTTCATATAACCCTCGTTGTCATAACAGATGTATATGATTTTGTCACCGCGCTCGGCAGCGCCCGAAAGACACTGAAAGCCTGCATCCACCGTGGCGCCGTCCCCTGCAAAGGCAACTACGTTTACTGGCCGGCCCACCCGTTCATAGTGCAGTTTGATGCCCGCCAGCATTGAAGCGACATTGTCAAGAAGCGGGAAGAATACGGGTATTTTACATCCTGATTTTTTATCCCAGCCAACCACGCCTACTCCGCCCATGCATCCGGGGGGTATGGCCAATATGGTATCCGGCCCCAGCACTCTAAGGACGGTACGAAGGGTAAGCTCGACATTACATCCGACGCATGCCGATATACCCGGCGATACTAGTTCCTGTCCGGCTGCCAGTTTATCCATTACATTCATTATTATCCCTCCTTATACTTCCTTGTTAAGCCATATTGTCATCGGCCCACATTCACCTGATGCGGCGGTCTCATAAATCCTGTCAATGGCGAACAGGAAGTGTTCCATGGTGAGGTCCTCTCCGCCTAAGCCTCCTATGAAAGGTATGGAAGGGATGACGGTATGGTTTTCGTAAAGCGATGCACGGGTTTCCTGATATATAATACCTGTGTTCCATCCGAAGGAAACATTCCGGTCGACTACGCCGAAAGCCTTCACATCCTTTAACACTTCAAAAACTTTTGTTTGGGGGAAGGGACGCACCGCCCTTATTTTCAGCAGTCCTATATTTTTCCCGTTTTGCCTGGCCGCATCTACCGCTTCCCTTGCCGCGCCGGTCATCGAGCCCATGGTAACCATTACCGCATCACAGTCTTGGCACCGGTATGTTTCAACCAGGCCGCCATGGCTTCTCCCGAAAACATTGGTAAATTCGCGGTCGGTTTCTTCTATTACCGCAAGGGCGTTTTGCTGCGCCTGCATATGTTTATACCGGTATTCGGTTAAAAGGTATCCGTTGGTAAGAGGGTCCACCGCCATGGGGCGCTTCGGGTCCAGCAGGATATGCTCCGGGCAGTAGGCGGGCAGGAAACCATCCACCTTATCCTGGTCGGGGATGATTACCTTCTCAGCCATATGGGACAAATAGAAGCCGTCATAGCAAATGTTGACAGGCAGCAAAACCCTTTTGTCCTCAGCTATTTTAAAGGCCTGTATCATCATATCCAATATTTCCTGGTTGTCTTCCACATAAATCTGGAGCCATCCCGCATCCCGCACGGTCAGAGAATCCTGAGGTCCTCCCCAAAGGGTCTGGGGCGAAATCATCTCACGGTTTGCAACCGCCATAACTACAGGCAGCCTCAGGGTTGATGCCCTGAAATATGGTTCATACATCAGGGACAAACCCTGGGATGACGTTGCGGTAAATGTCCTGGAGCCTGCCAGCGACGCTCCCGTCAGGACACTCATGGCAGACAGTTCGGATTCCACTTCGCTCATGGTGCTGTCAATCATACCGTCTGCTGAAAACTGTGTCAGGTATTCAACAAGAGGTGTCTGGGGTGTAATGGGGTATGCCGCAATAATGCCCGGCCTTGAAAGTGCCGCTCCGACCGCTGCCGCTTTGTTCCCGTTCATCACTTCTATTTTAGGCATAGCTATTTCTCCTCCTCCGGTACCATAGTGATTGCCTTTTTGGGGCATTCAAGGGCACATATACCGCAGCCTTTGCAGTAATCATAGGTAATTTGATAATCTTTTCCCATTTTTTCAATGGAGAATACAGGGCAGTACAGAAAACACAATCCGCACCTGCTGCATTTTTCCCGGTTAAGCACAGGTTTTTTTGTTCTCCATTTGCCGGTGTTAATTTCGTATATACCCTCGCAGCCAATAGGTACTATATAATCACTGTTAAACTTCAAAAGCCGACACTCCCTTCACTAACGTTCTATAATACGGGCCAACTCGTGCCCGTGTCTAAGGGCAGAGACATTATTTTCGCCGAAAAGCTCCCTTACCCGCTCTTCCAACAGAGGCAGGCTGACCCATCCGGTTGCTTTGACAAAGGCTCCCAACATAACTGTGTTGGTAATGGGTTTTCCCAGTATATCCAAGGCAATCTGGGTAGCATCCAGATAAGCTATGGTTTTTACGGCATCGGTCACCTTTATTTCACCGGCCGTCAGTTTAGTATTCAGAATAAAGAACGAGTCATCCCTGAGCCCGTCAAAAACATTGACTGCATTCATTACACCGGGTTCCAGTATGATGACGCAGTTGGGATGGTAAACCTGGTTCTTTGGACGTATCGGCGTATCGTCCAGCCGGACGAAGGAAGTTACAGGAGCGCCCTGTCTTTCAAACCCGAAAAAGGGTATGGAGTTGCCGTACTTACCTTCCATGACAGCCGCGTGCACCAAAATCTCACCGGCTTTTACCGTACCAAGACCGCCGATTCCGTGCAGCCTGATCTCTTTCATTTCAAGACCCCCTAAATACGTACTGTTTTTGATAAAAATAATGGCAGGTATTGAACATAAGCAGCTCAATCCGGCCATTATAAGTCCTCCTACCGGTTCCTTTGAAGACAACTGCCCCTGAGGCCGTTATCCGTCAAAATTCCGTCCTTTGCTGCTATGACGCCATTCTTTATTGTCATAACCGGCCAACCCTGAAGCCGCTTGCCTTCATACAGCGAAAAATCCGAGCGTGACCCCAGCTCATGGGTATTGACCGCCTTTGCTTTTTCCATATCTACCAGCACAACATCTCCGTCGCTGCCCGGCATAAGTGTCCCTTTTTGAGGGTATATGCCGAAGGCCCGGGCGGGGTTTGTGCTTATAAGCTGTACAACCCGCTCTATTGGCAGCCCGCGTTTATGTACCCCTTCGTGGAGCATGACGCTTAAGTGTGTTCCCATTGCGGGGTAGCCGGGCATTGCTTTCCACAAACCTTCTTTTATTTTCTTTTCTTCTCTTGTCATAGTCACATTATCCGTACCAATGGTATCTATGGTACCATCTCGGATTCCTTCCCACAGGGCTTCCACATCCTTTGGAAAACGAAAAGGCGGTTCCATTTTACCGGTAAGGCCGGGCAGCGCATCCCGGTTAATGGAAAGGTAGGGGGATGTGGTCTCGGCATAAAGATTCCGGTTGTGCATCTTCAGGTTTTTCAACCTGTCAATGGCTGCCTGGCTGGATATATGGACAAAGTAAACGGGAACTCCCGATTTTTCTGCCAGATAAGCCAGCCTTATTACCGCTTCCTCCTCTGCAATATCCGGGTGTGTATCGCTCCAGTCGGTAACGGTTGCCCGGTCTCCCAGGGATTTGTATACCTTGCTTCTCGCCCTTGCTACCAGATAGCGGTTTTCGGAATGCACACAGACCAAACAGCGTCTGCCGGTCTTTTTCACTTCATCAAATACATCCATGATAAAACCATCATCCACATCGGGTATCATGCCGGGTATGCCGTTCATGTACAGCTTAAAGGATGTAATGCCAAGCCGATCCACGCAGGCCGGAATTTCTTCCCTTTGCTGCATCGAGTTAATCACAAGGTGAGGCAGGATATCCGTTTTTGAATGCTGCTCCACCATGGTGCGTATATCCGGGAAGGTATTCAGATGGGACCCGTCGCTGCCGAAGTAACAGCCAACGGTTGTAATTCCCCCCAGCAGTGCCGATGCCGTCTCGGTTATAAGCTCATCTGCCAGGGGCGCGAAAAGTCCCAGATGGACGTGCGGGTCGATTATGCCGGGCAAAACGTACTTGCCCGCAGCATCGACATCTACCTTTGCGGCGCCCATTTTTTGCTGTGATAAGGCACATACCTTCCCGTCCCTGATATACACATTCGCTTTCATAACGCCTATTTCGGGTATTACGACAAGGCCATTGTATATGGCCAAATCTACAGGCGTATTCATTTCCTGACCGCTGTCCAGCCGGTTTAGTTTTTCCTCTATTCTTTTCAGGATGGACAGGTCGGTATCCCTGCTGTTACTATCAGCATGGACACGGGATGTGTCGCCGGATGCGGCAGGATGTCCGCCGCCGGTTAATGTGGCAATGTATGCTGCATATATATCATGCTGTGACATTTTCATCGCCCCTTAAACCATCAATCGCTTCAATGGCTGCTATAGCTGCCTGACAGGCAGCTTTGACCTCGGATTCGGTGCCGGACACATACATTCTGCCATAGCGTCCCACGGGGTCGAAATCGATAATTTTGATGTCGGATTTTTTTTCTGCTTCATTAACCGCAATGGAAATATAGGCAGCCGGTTCGACTTCCATAATGAACAGGCTCTCTGCGGGGAGCAGAAGCGATCCATGCCTGGTCCTGTTGATTAGTTGTGACTGATAAGGGTCAACATTTGTAATAATTTGCTGTGAAACGACACGGGGCTTCAAGCGTTCACTTATACTGAGACCGCAGGTTCCCAAAATAGCCCGTCCGGCTTCCTGTACATCATCGATGGAAAAGGAATGAAGCTCAATTTCACCATATTCACGCTCCACTATAAGAAAGCCGGGTTTGGCATTGGAACACTTCAAGGCGGCATTCAAAAGACGGTATATTTCACTGCCGGGTGTCATTTCGATATAAAGCTGTGCCATACCAGCCAGAGCAACGTCTCCTTTTACGACTGTGCCGGTAAGAGCGGCATACTGGGGCTGCATGTTGTCAAGGAACGCAAAGGTCCTAAGTTGAATTTTCTCGCCCATAGTGTACCTCCTCAATATGGCTATTTCTTATCAATATTTCCAAACAGCGCTTTGATTTCTTCCTGCGGTCTTGCCATCACATGGGCAGATACAATTTCTCCGACTTTCTTGGCAGCGGTAACTCCTGCATCCACTGCAGCCTTAACTGCTCCGACATCTCCCTGGATTATGATTGTAACATATCCGCCGCCAATCGTTTCCTTGCCTACCAGCTCTACATTGGCTGCCTTTACCATTGCATCCGCAGCCTCTACCGCTGCAACCAGACCCCTTGTTTCAATAAAACCTTTTGCTTTCATGAATAAAACCTCCTTAATTTTAATTTTCAACAGTGTAGGTATCTACGATGCCGACAACCACAGCGTCGGCCGGCGTTTCCTCGCCCTTTAGCGCGTAACGGGCGCTGGAGCCCTGTGCTACCATGACGATATTGCCTGTTCCGCATCCGATGCCGTCCACCGCAACAATCAGTTTATCCTGGACGGTATCTCCGGAAGGCTCCGGCATAAGCTCTTGTAGAACCACAAAACTAAAGCCACTTAGTTTTTCGTTCTTGACGGTAGAAACCAGTTTTCCTTTTACCTTGCATATCAACATCCAATCACCCGCCCTATATTCTATTCTTGTCGATGATGTTCTTAATCTGGTCAAGTACATGCTCGATCTCATCGGGTTTTGTATAGAAATGCGGAGCCACACGTATCACATTACCTCTTGCCGATGCAATAATGTTCCTGGAGGCAAGCTCTTTTTCCATAAGATGGCTGTCCATTTCCAGTTCAACGGCTGTTGTGCCGCCCTTTCTGGAGATATCCAATGGGCTGACTATTTTTAAACCTCTTTTTTGACAGCCGTCAATTGCCACCTTGCTCAGCATATCTATTCTATCGCTTATTGCCGGTACGCCCACTTCATTGATAATTTCCATACCCGCCCTTGCCGCAAAGGATGTCAGCACCGGAGGGGTCCCTGTATCAAACCTCCTGGCGTCACTGGCGTAGTCAATATAACGTACATGGAAGGAAAATGGATTTTCCTGGCCGAACCACCCGGTAACAGCGGGTTTTAGCATTGAATTCAAATTCTTGTTTACATACAGGAATGCAACTCCCGGTATTCCGAACAGGTACTTCAAATTACCGGAGGTAAGTATGTCTATTTTCATTTCCTTGACGTCAACCGGTGTTGTGCCCAGTGACTGATATGCATCCACCAGGACAATTGATCCTTTTTGATGACATATGTCGGCTATGGCAGCGATATCCTGCTTGAAGCCGTTATGATAATATACATGGGTTACCGATGCAAGGATGGTGTCTTCATCCACATACTTCTCATACTGCTCCAAAGCTATTTCCCCATTTTGAACCGGTGCAAAGTCTACCTTGCCGCCATACTTCTGATGCGCCAGCCATACATGGGCTACAGTCGGAAACTCAGCTTCGGTGGTAACTATCTTCTTTCTTTTTCCTGTGTAGTCTATGGCACTGGCTATAGATGAGACTGCCTCTGATACCGACGTGGAAATGGCGATTTCACTGACATCTGCGTTAATTAGCTTTGCGAATTCCACTTTGGCTTTAAAGACCTCTTCCACCCAGTATTCCCAGTCCATACCAACCGTCAGCCAGCTGTCGAGATAGCGGTTGATGGCGCTTCTTACCCGTTTGGACTGTGCGCTCTGGGAGCAATTGGCCACATGGATGATATTTTTAAGTATAGGGAATTCCTCGCGCCAACGGTCTATATCCGGTTCAGAAAGACGGCCGTTTGTGTTTGCCGCTTCCGGTGCTGCCGCTTTGGCCGGGTACTCCGCCTTGACCGGTTTGGCCTTTGACAGGGGCGCAGTGTCTGGCAGTTTGGCGTCCGCTTGCTGCCCGGTTTGGCCTTTAATCAGAAACTGCACGCCTTTGCTTTGGGCGTATTCCCTGGCCGCTGCGGTAATGGTATCGTTTTCGTCATGGTATATTACGTTCTCGCCATGGTAGAGCGCATAATCCACATCCTGTGCCGTGAAAAACTTCTTCAAGGTCTTCACCTCTTTCCTTTATGAATTGTTGTTACTGTATTCATATTTATAATAGCTGATAGTAAGTTATTTTGATGTAACCGGCACTACAATTTATGAAATTTCAAATACGAAAAAACCATGTTTATATATGAAAGGATACTCTTATAAAGGGTTTCGTGCCTGAACGTCGAAATATAAAAAAGAAAAAGCAAAATGGGGGTGTGGGTGATGGATGATAACAGACAGATTACCATTGACCTCATTATGGAACATTCTCCATGGTTGAAACTCGACCATTTTGACTGGCATGCAATAACTTCTGACGCCAAACCAAAGCTGTATAAGAAGAACACTAACATTTACCAGCAGCAGCATTACAGCGATTATATCTACATCGTAAAGTCAGGCAGGGTACGCCTGTCCATTTACAGCCGCAACGGAGAAGAAAAATGCCTTATTATTGCCGACCGGGGCTGTCTTTTCGGAGAAATCTCGGGGCTGGACGATCACCCGAACTATGCCAACGCAACTGTTATTGTTGACTCTTACCTATACCTTATCCCAAAGGAACGATTCCAGGAAGAGCTGAACAGGAACCACGACCTGTGCCTGAAGATTATCAAGGTGCTGGCAAGAAAAATACGGCTGCTTTCTTCCCAGGTAGAAGGACTTTCCTTTGACGATTCCTATTACCGGGTTGCCAATGCCCTGGTTTATCTGACAGAGCAATACGGACTAAAAACTGATAAGGGCTATAAAATCCAACTGAAATTTACCCACCAGGAAATGGCTAATCTGACCGGTTCCTGCCGGGTGACGGTAACTAATATTTTTCGTACCCTTTCAAAGGGAAATATAATAGAAAAGGAAAACGGTTTTGTTATTGTAAAAGACGTCGACAAACTTTACCGCTACCTTGATATGACGCGGCCCGGCAAGTTGTATTAACTGCATCAGCGTCTGTCAATGCATTCAAGCAACCTGTCGATTTCTTCTTTGCTATTATAATAGTGCGGGGATATCCGGATACCGCCTATACCCGAAACATATCTTAAGGATATAAAAATACCTTCTTTATGTGCGCTGCTTACCAGTTCTCTTTCCTTTGATATGCCTTCTTTTAGACGGAAGGTGCATATCCCGGAACTGTGAATGTCAGTGTCGCTGCTTAATATCTGCAGTTTCCTTTCTTTCAGCCCCCGGAGGAGATAATGGTTCAGATTCCTGACCTGTTTTTCTATATTTGCCATACCGTATTCGAGGATAAGCTCGATATTTTTGTTTAGTCCTGTTATACCCAGATAATTGATTGTTCCGCCGGTTTCAAATTTGCTGGCGCTTTGGGTTATTACAAGGGGGTCGAAGGGACTTCTTTCAGGGGATTCCAGATAGACCTGCCAGTTTCCATCCGGAGACACTGCATTGAAATACCCGTAGAAGCCTGGTTCGAGGTCCCCAAGCAAATCCCGGCGAATATACATAAACCCTGTACCGAAGGGGTTCCTAAGCCATTTATGACCTCCAGTACAATACACATCAACACCCGTGTCCTCAAGGTCAACCTCAAGGGCTCCCGCTTCCTGTATACCATCCACGATTAAACAGGCTTCGTACTGCTTTGCAAGCTTTGCCAGGGTTTTGATATCAGTCCGGTAGCCGTTGATTTCCTGCACCGAACTGACAACAATTGCCCTGGTCCGGTGATCGGTTGCCCTGTCGAAGTCATCCAGGGTGATATGACCGTTTTTCGTTTTTACCCTGCGGATTTCAAAACCGATTTCCTGCTGGCGTTTACGCCAGCATAAAACATCCGAAACAAACTCCAGGTCACAGATAACAATATTATCATCTTTTGTAACGGGAAGGCTTTGGGCAATGAGTCCCAATCCGTGGGTGGTACTTTCTACCAGACAGATTTCTTCACTACTTACGTTAAACAGTTTAGCTATGTTTTTTCTGCATATGTCAGCGCTTTCATAAATACTGACTGTGAACTGTGTGGGCGGAACTGTCATATGAGCAAACTGATCTGCGTTTTTCTTAATAGCTGCGATGACTTTTTCCGAAACCAGTCCCATGCAGGCATTATCCAGATAAGTGATTTCTTTGGTACTGCCGGCAGATTTGAGTTTCATAGCATAACCTCACTCGTTTTTATTCTATTATACACATGTTTTGGAATAAGCATCAAGTATGGTTACTAATAAGCCGGATTGGTGTAGTGACGGTATATTATGCATTATTGAAAAAAGCCTGTGCTGTCTTAAGGGCAAAATCCACATCCTTTGTATTAACATACTTATGGGTTACAAATCGTATGGTTTGATGGTTAATCGCTCCTGCTAAAACGCCCCTTTCCTTAAACATTTCAACAATCCCGTGGGCATCATAAAGCGTGTTTCCAACATCGAGCATTACTATATTGCTATCTATCCCGCCCTTTACATCCAGTCCTTTGATGTTTCTAAACCCTTCCGCGAGTTTCCTTGCATTGACGTGGTCCTCTTCAAGCCTTTCTGTCATTGTCTTTAACGCAATGAGCCCCGGTGCTGCAATGACACCGGCCTGCCGCATACCGCCGCCAAGCATCTTGCGATATCTCCTCGCTTTGTCAACGAATTCTTTGGTTCCTGCCAGAATTGATCCCACAGGCGCGCACAAACCCTTGGAAAGGCAGAACATGATGCTGTCGCAATATTGGGTAATAAGGCGCACATCGCATTCCAAGCAGGCAGCCGCATTGAATACCCGTGCACCATCCATATGAATAGGCAATCCCCTTCCCAGCGCCCATGAGTGAATGTTGTCAAGTTCTTCCAGGGATGCTACAACACCGCCTGCCATATTATGTGTATTTTCAATGCATACAAGACCTGTTTCCGGACAATGAATATCCGATGGGCGGACCGATTTTTTTATGTCCCGTATATCCATCATACCCCTTTTTCCATTTAATGGCCTTGTCTGCAGCCCAGACATAAAAGCTGCTCCTCCGACCTCCGCATTGTAAATATGCGAGTCTTCCTCCAGTATCACCTCCTGGCCCCTCCGGCAGTGGCATAAAAGGGCAATTTGATTACCCATGGTTCCCGATGTCACAAAAAGAGCCGCTTCCTTTCCAACCTTTGCCGCGGCATATTCTTCAAGGGCTTTAACGGTTTTATCTTCCCCATAGACATCATCACCCACTTCGGCTTCATACATGGCTTTTCGCATTTCTTCAGTTGGTACCGTTATGGTATCACTTCTAAAGTCAGCTCTTTTCATATAAATCCCTCCAATTATTACTTTATTGCCTGGTTGAACGGCCGGCCCTTTAAAATAGGTTGCCTGTTGAAGCAAATACGCCGGAAGTTGAAAGGCATACCCTAATACTCTCAAGTTATTAGGACATGCCTCTCTTCTTCATAGCTTTATTGGATTTCCGCTGTTTGTTCTGGTTTGTGAAGGGTTATTTTATTAAGGCTTTATGGGGCATTGTTATTTATATTTTTTCTGATTTGGGCTGTTCTTTTACTGCCTCGCCCGTTGGTCCCTCATACTCTCTTCCCCAGCCTGTGGCGACCGAGAATCCCAAAACAGCGAACAGTACCATCGGATGATAAGTAGAAAACGCGATTGTAATCGGACTAATTGTCTCTATAAAGGCATACTCAGCCTGAAGGCCTTGTATTACAATCACAACGATGAAAATAAATGCGCTTATAAATGGTACCAGAACGGGTATAGTACTGGCAAAACCGTCCAACAGGTTTGCTCTTCTATAGGGGTGCAGATTGACAGTTTTGCCTACCTGGTTTGCAATGGGCCCAAACATGATGATTGCAGGACCGCTTGCCGAGCCCAGGGACAGGGAGGACAGCATAATACCTATGGCAATACATATTTCTGCACCGGCAGCAGTTTGTGCCAGTTTGCTGTTGACAATGGCATCAATAATTCTGTCCATGGTACCGCTTGCATTCAATACGCCTATAATTCCAAACAAAGATATACTAAAAACCACAAGGCCAACCATGTTTCTTAAACCGGTGTATATAAAGCCGCTCAGCACCCCGTCTTCAACATACATGATATCCTGGACGGAAATGATACCGAATAACAAACCGATAATAGTCCCCGAAACAATACCGCAGGTAATGGCGGTAAAAATCTCCCTTGTCCTGATTGCAACGTACAGCAGTATGGCAACCGGCATAAGCATAATCAGGCCCTTTGGATTCATGTATTGCTGAAGTATATCTCCGGCGCCTTCTCCGACGGTCCCGCCACCGCCAAAAATCAGGTATAAGACAAAAGCAACACCTGCTGCTGTGACTGCATATTTGAATCTTGATGCAACTACGCCGCCGATGTCCGCATTGCCTTCCTTGTTTTTATATGCCTGTGTTGCTGCGGAAGCTATGGTTGTATCCGAAACAGGAGCCAGATTGTCACCGAATATGGCACCGCTTAGAATAGCACCTGCCAACAGTGCGGGATTAGCTCCAAGCAGAATACCCGACGGATATAGAATAGGGAAGGCAGAAAACAATGTACCGATAGAAGTACCTGTAGCTGTGGCAATGATACAGGTTGCAGCGAACGTGAACGCTGTAAAAACACCGCCGGATAATCCGATTGAATTGCCAAGCCAGACGAAGCCCTGGGCAACACCGCTTTTTGCCATAAGTGCTGTAAAAATGCCTACAACAATAAGTATCATAATCAGGACAGCGTTCATTGGAGAGGAAACCCCGGTAATTACCGCATCCCAGTACTCCTTCCAGTTTTTGCTAAGGAAGCTGCCGATAATGAGGCCTATCAAGCCACCCATTGCCAAAGCATCCATTTCAAATACTTTATATATTACAAAGAATGCGATACAAAATGCAATGAATATTGCCATGGGTATGATAGCCATTTTATTGCCCCCATGAAACTCAAGCTGCTTGTTCATTTTTATTCCCCCTTACAAATTTATTTTTGAAACAGTGCACGACGCTCACTTATACCTATTCGTCAGCTCAGTCCCCCTCTCCTCAAAAATTCTAACCACTACCGCTTCGCTATACGTCAAGGATTTGTTTGAACCGTGAAACAGACAAGATAAAAATACATACCGGATATGTTGTGTGATGCATTTTTGAAGCATTCAATAAATCTTGATATATGAGTGCTTGTTTCTTGTCACTCTATCATATAAATAGAATTAAAAATGTAAGATAATTTACAAAATCCATTACTGTAGTCTAAATTATACATATTAACAAAAAAGATTTGTAAGGTAAATATATACAGATAAAAACAGAAGCGCCGCTGATAGAATTATCTCATCCATAAAACACCGATTAGAACGATATTCATAACAGGGGGGACTTTTTAGCGGCGGGTGCGCATAACAATATTTAGTTATTGGCATTTGACAAAAACCCCTTTGAAAAGTACAATGATATTGGAAGATACCCGAAGGTGCAAATTTGGTTTCAACGTATTCTATTTCAAAGGGGGGCTATGGGTTGGAAGACAAAGTGAAGGTCGGCATTATTATTTGCAACCGGTATCATAGATGCGCAGGGGGAAAGTGCCTGAGGGCGTTAAGGAACAGGGAAGGGGCCTTTGGTTTATACAAAGACAGGGAAGTTGAGCTGGTGGGATATGCCACATGCGACGGTTGTCCCGGAGGCAACGTGGAGTATGCTCCGGCAGAGATGAAGAAAAACGGAGCACAGGTAGTACACCTTGCAACGGGGCTTGTGGTCGGATACCCGCCCTGTCCCAGGATTAACTATTTTACCAGGTACATAAAAGAAAAATTCGGGCTGGATACGGTGGTGGGAACCCACCCGATACCGCAGAACTATTATGATACTCACAGCGAGCTGGCTACCTGGAACTCTAAAGTATGGCAGGAGACAATAAAAGACGTCATCTGTGACGAAGAAATGCGAAAGGCTTATGATTAAGCAAAACTCCGGGCATTGTCCGGAGTTTTGGTTTTACGATTAATTATAATTAATACTTCCATGGCAAAAGGAATACGGATATAGCCGTTGAAACAATAATATACAGTAAAGAAGGGGGAATGCGAATGAGTTTGTTCGAGAGCTTTGAGTTTATACTTCCGACCAGGATAAGTTTCGGGTTAGGGGTTGTCAACCGGCTGACCGGCGAACTGGACGATATCGGGGCCGGAAAGGTAATGATAATAACCGACAGGGGTATTGTCAGAGCGGGACTGCTGGACGGTGTTATAAGCCTTATTAAAGGCCGGTTTGAATACGCCGTTTATGATGGTGTAGAGGCGAACCCCAAGGACCGCAATGTTGAAGAAGCCGCGGCGCTTGCCCGGGACATGGAAGCGGACTGCATTGTCGCACTGGGGGGCGGCAGCCCTATAGATGCGGCCAAGGCGGTATGTGTGCTGGCACTGCAGGGGGGCAGGGTAAAGGACTACAAAGGCAAGGGAAAGATTAAGGATGAGTGTCTGCCGCTTGTAACTATACCCACGACTTCGGGCACCGGCAGCGAGGTTACCTTTTCATCGGTTATAACCGACACCCGGGAGAACTACAAATTTACCATAAAGAGCCCGGCAATAGCCGCCAGGGTGGCGCTAATCGACCCCGAACTGACTTTGACGGTGCCGCCGGCTGTCACCGCTTCCACCGGTATTGATGCTCTTACCCATGCAATAGAAGGCTATACGGTTAATGTCACAGAGCCCATTGCGGAAGCGCTGGGACTTTATGCGGCAGAGCTTATTGCATCCAATATTAAAGAAGCGGTACATAACGGCAGCAATATAGAAGCCCGGTCGGGAATGATGCTGGGAAGCCTTCTGGCCGGTCTGTCTTTCAGCCATTCGGATGTGGGATCGGTGCACTGTATGGCCGAGGCGCTGGGGGGCATGTACGATGCGCCCCACGGACTGTGCAATGCCATACTGCTGCCCTACGTAATGGAATACAACCTTCCGGATGTGGTTTACAAATATGCCAGGATAGCCAGGGCCATGGGAGTGCAGCATAGCGACGACGGGCAGGCGGCCATCCTCGGGATTGAAAGGATTAGAGAGCTTTCGAAGGAGATCGGGCTTCCGTGTTTTGACAGCCTAAAGGTCAGAAAAGAGGACCTTGAAGAACTGGCTGCAATGTCTGCAATAAATATATCCACCGAAAGCAATCCCAGAAGGATTGACAAACAAGGATATTTGGAGCTTTTCAAAAAAGCTCACAGTGAAAAGTAGTTTATCCTTAGGGGTAAACTACCGGATACGAAGACCGAAAGAACCGGGGTTTTATCGCCCCGGCTCTCTTAATTAGCAGCTTACAGGTTTCCCTTAAGCCCAATTTCTTCTGCCACCTTTTGCATTCCCTTTATGGTCTCCTCAATAACCTCATCCAGCTCCATGCCCAATAAATCCACACCCTGCTGGATTATACCCCTGTCAACGCCTGCGGCAAAATGGCTGTCCTTCCATTTTTTCTTGACGGATTTTTTCTTAAGGTCAAGTATGCTTTTGCTCGGTCTCATCAGGGCCGTGGCAGTTATCAGCCCGGTCAGTTCATCGATTGCATACAGCACCTTTTCCATTTTTTCTACCGGCTCGACATCGCTGCATATATTCCATCCGTGGCTCTGTATCGCCCTTATGTAATCCCCGGGCCAGTTCCTTTCGGTTAGAATTTCTTTTACCTTTTGGCAGTGCCGGTCGGGATACATTTCATAGTCCAGGTCATGTACCAGCCCCACTATACGCCATTTTTCAACGTCGCTTTCATTAAAAAGCTCTGCAAAATGGACCATGACGGCTTCAACGGTCAGCGCATGGCGGATCAGGTTTTCGCTTTTATTGAATTCGGTTAGCAGTTTATAGGCCTCCGACCTGTTTGGAATTTTAGCTCCCATTAATAAAACCTCCTTAATTGGTAGACAGCAGCTTCTATGACTTGTCCTATTAGTTATATATTTTAATGAACGCGGGCCAGGGAGTCAAGGGTACCCGTTACATGATGCGGCCGCAGGGTCTTTTCAGGCAGACTTTGCCCTAAACAAAAAGACCCTATTTAAGGGTCTTGTCATTGTATTTGTGCTCCATCTCGTTGATAATATTTATATTTTCGTCAACCTTTTTTTTAAGATTACCTGTTAGTGCGAGCACAGTGAGAACTACTATTGCTGCGAGTAAATAATACATAAATTGCCCCATCTAAGCAAACCTCCATTGATGTTTGAATTCATTATAACACAGGCATAACAGTATTAGAATGAATAATTATGTAGGAAAACAAGGGGCAGGGGGGAAAGAGAGCGGCGGCAGAGTTGGAACCGCAAAGTGTCGTCTATCCCCAATAGCGTAGAATACTATGGAGAGCGACGATACTGTTTATTGTTTGGAAAAGCAGGGGACAAGCGGTTTTTAAATAATTGAGCTAATGAGGGAGGAAGCTCCATAATTATAAAGAATAATATATATTAAGCAAGACAAGGCATAAATGGGGTATTTAGTCTACCTATGAGGAATTGAAACAGACTATTCCTCCGTCTGAGGGAAAACCGGCAGTCAGTATTTAGTCTACCTATGAGGAATTGAAACCCCCAAGGTGCTGTAAATGAAGAAGCGCTATTTAGAAGTATTTAGTCTACCTATGAGGAATTGAAACTACCAATATAAGTACACTTACCCTCTACTTTAGTTTGTATTTAGTCTACCTATGAGGAATTGAAACTGGGATTGGCGGGGGCATTAGGGGCATTGCAGATAAGGTATTTAGTCTACCTATGAGGAATTGAAACCCATATTGTTCTTTATGCTCTGTGGCTGTTTTTGGTACAATGATAACCGAGCGTTCCGGAACTTAAAAAACCCTGCATAAAATGGAAAAACTCCATTGCAGAACACTTTTGTTTATTATCATATTGATATGCCTTAACAAAGTTGATTTGATCAATATTTTCCAATAAGCACTATCTCCCGAGTGTTTTCTTAACGTTAATATAATAATATCAGCATTGATGATACATTTATAAATAATTGAATATATAGGCAAAGAAGCGTTTTGCAGTGAGTGTGGGAATGAGATATTGGGGCAGAATAAGGCTAAAATTACTATAGAGAAAAAACTGATAGGAGGATACTTTAACAAAATCAAAGCTAAACACAGCATGTTAAATATTTCAGACATCAGAGATTACAGTACAAATCATTTTTGCGAAATCTTTAATTAGTTCCTTCTAAGAAAGACGGGCCAAAAGGCTGAAAATATATATAAACAAAAAGGGTCCCCCGTGTCTTATGGAGAATCTTTAAGGCGGATAAAACCAAAGATAACCACAGGAGGGAACCCCTTTTCCTTCCCCCCAGTTACTTCCTTATCCTTACCACCCTCGCACCATTTGCCTTAACAAGCTCTGAGGGGCTAATCCTGACAAGGGAGTATTCCGACCCGCCACCGGTATAGATGAAATCCTTTTCCATAACTTTTTTGTCAACCAAATACATGGCTTCATAGGAGAACGAGGGTACCCCGCCACAGGGGTATCCCGTTTTTTCGAGGATTTCCTCCACCGTTGCGGTACGCGGCGGAGCGATGTTTAGGGCTTGTCCCACCTTTGTGGTGCTTACCCGGTGTTCTCCCTTCACTATGGCTACTATCAGATTGCCTTCATCATCCATCAGGCAGATATTTTTGACAAGGTCCTTGGGTGAAGCGTTAACGGCTTCGGCGGCTTCCTGCACCGAGTGGCAGGACTTTTCAAATACCAGATGTTCCGCTTCAATACCCTTTTGTACTATGTAATCGTATAGTTTTCTATCGTATTGGTTCAAGATCAAGATACCACCTTTTGATGTATTATTTATCTATCTTAAATAGATTATAAGGGTTGGAGGCGGTTAATTCAAGGGAATCGCCCGGAAATCCATTAAAAGTTCATCAGTCTTCCGGTTTTAGGTATAATATAAAAAGACGGGAAAATAAGGAGGTATTACATTGAGCAGAGCGACATTTAAAGTCAGCCTGTCTCCGGCGGAGGCACTGGAGATGATAAGGGTACATCACACTAGTATAGGAACCGAACTTATTCACGAAGAAATGTACGATCTTGGAGACGGCAAAACAATAGGGACCCTGGTGTTTCAAAAATACTATTTCAGGGCCGGCAATAAGGCCGCACTGGTGGTTATATCCGACAACTTCAAGGGGTTCACCGAGGTAAGGTCGGTTGCTACCGGAAGCTCCCAGAGCCTTTTATTCAATTTCGACTGGGGTGCTGCCGGTGACTTTGCGAACAGTACCCGGCAGGTGTTGAAGGACTATCTGGTGGAAGAGTGAGTTGGGGGATTCTGACGATTAACTGCATAAATTGCGGGACCGTAGTTGGCGTTTGCCAGCGTTTGTATGGGGCAGGAAAGGGGACCAGGGCTTGAAGAATAATCAAAGCACAGGATGTTTGATAATACACGGCTTCGGAGGAAACGCGGACGAAGTAAGTCCTTTGGCATCCCGGCTTAAAGCACAGGGATACAAGGTAGCATGTCCGGGATTAAAAGGTCACACCGGAAGGCGCAGCGACCTCAAAAGGGTCGGGTATACCGACTGGATCAAATCGGCGGAGTGCGGCCTTGTTGAACTTATGCCCGACTGTCGCTGTGTTTTTATAATAGGGTTTTCGATGGGCGGACTGATAGCGGTGAACCTTGCCCTGAAATACGATATAGCGGGTATGGTTACGATAAACACACCGATACATTACTGGGATATAAGGATGATACTATCCAATATTGTACGGGGCCTTGCCGGCAGGGATTTTGGGATAATAAAACGCTATTCAAGAGCTATCGTTAAATTCCCCGTTTCCGCCCTCTGGAATTTCAGAATGCTGCTTAACAGAACTAAACCCATGTTAAGTGATGTTGTATGTCCCGTGCTGATAACGCAGGGAGTGGACGACGATACCGTAAGGAAAAGCAGTGCCGAATATATATTTGATAATGTGAATTCACAGGTGAAGCAGCTGGAGTTCTATGAGAATTCCGGGCATCTGATGCTGCACGGCCCGGCTGCCCGTGATGTCATACGGGACATTGAAGATTTTATGGGAGGGGCGAGTTGACAAGGAGACTGGGTTGTCGTCATGGAGAATAGATTAGAGACGTTCCTGTGTCTCCCTGTGTCTCTATCCAAAGGTTGCTGCCGTCGGTAGTGACTGTAATATTTCCTGAAAGGTCGGTTCTATATAACAAAATGTTTCTTCTTTCCAGCTTTGCAATGGTGTCGAGGTTCTGCCCGTGGGATTTCCCGCATATGTCACACAATCCGCAGGACATAACGGCTACCTTCGGGTTAACCCTGTCCAGGAATGTAGAGCATGTGGAACTGCGGCTGCCGTGATGGGCAACCTTTAATATATCAACCTCGGAAAATTTGTTGAGGTTTCGCGTCTCTGCCTGCCTGCACATGTCCCCGGTAAAGAGAAAACTTATGTCGTTAAAGGTCAGCTGGGACACAACCGAGTTGTTATTTATATTGGGGTAATTGTCGCCGGTTTCGATAATCTCGAAGGTTATTCCCGGCGCCAGTTTAAATTTCATGTCATCGTCCTCCAGAAACAGTGTCCCTTCATTCTCGACCGCATTCTCTACAGCTCTCATATAGTCCTGATATATGCCGAAGCTGGATGAGATTCCGCTGTCAATGACGGCCTTTACCTCAAAGGCTTCGATGACATTGTCAAGACCGCCCACATGGTCGAGATGGGGATGGGTGGCTATCATAAGCTCTATACTGTCGGTATCGAGTTCTTTAAGGTATTCAACTATATACGGGCCGTCATGGTCGTTGCCGCCGTCTATCAGTATGCCAATATCGCCGGCATCTATGAATATACAGTCGGCGTTGTCCACATCCAGGAAATGGACAGCCACCTGCTCAATAGGGGCCGAATGCGCATCGAAAATCTCCTGTACCAATTGCTCGCCGGAGCCGTTGTGATAGAAGCTTTTACTTGTTACTTTAAAGGGTTGAAATATCAACGAAATAAAGACAATGAATAGAAACACTGCACCTATTATAAGGAAGGTGGCTATACTTAAGAGAACGATACTTCGGGCCCTGATGTTTGGCATGACAATGCACTCCCCGATTATCGCCAGGGAAGGATACCTATGCGGTGGTAGGATATTGACAAATTTTTGACATCCTTCTTAATATATATTTCTATGTCACCGGCGTTATTCCTTTAACAAAGTCAAAGTATTTTGTGGTGTTTTTTTATTTCACGGCATCCTCCGAATACCTGTTGTTGGCATTCCACAGCATGAACTCGTCTATGCCGTTTTCCTCCAGAGCCCTTATCTGGGCTTTTACCTGCTCTGTTCCGTAGCTGATATATCCCTTTACCCAGGATGCAGTGAAGTTCTGTATCCACGGTCTTATAATAGCGGGGGTTTCAATATTTTTGTTCCGTGCCACCGAATCCTTTGCCGAATGATAGACAGTTTCGTAGGGGTAAGCATCCGGTACCGAAAGGCCATAGGTATGGTTGGCGTAGTGACTAGGATACATCATGGGCGATATATAATCCACCACATTGCTTATGCCTTCCCAGTACTGGCCGAGGGCCATGTCATCGGCGACAGAACCCACAAGGCCGTATATATCCGCCGAGATGTAGACATCCTTGGGCGAAAGTTCCTCATAGGCATATTTCAGGAAGTCCTGTATAACCAAAGGTTTGGATTTCCCGGTTGTATCCCTGTAATCCAGCTGCTTGTCAAGCTTACCTCCGTCCGAAGCGGGGAACCTGACATAGTCGAACTGTATTTCGTTAAACCCGGCATCTGCCGCTTCCTTGGAAACCGCCACGTCGTATTCCCACAGCATCCTGTCATGAGGGGATGCCCATATCAGTCCGTCGCTGTTTGTGAAGGGCTTGCCGCTGTCCCTGTAAACAATCGCCCTGTCGGTATGGTGGATGGTATAGGTCGGGTCCTTGAAGGTTACTATCCTTGCTATAGTATATATATTGTTGTCCTTTAGTTTTTTCATCAGTGCATCTATGTCCTTAACGGTGGCCTTGCTGTTGGCGTTTGGGCTGTACTTTTCCGCGGCCTCCGTTTTGAAAAGCATATTTCCACTATCGTCCTTAACGTCTATTACAAAGGTATTTATACCGGTCCTGTTTGCCATTTCAATAAGCTGATCCAACCTCTGGCCTCCTGCCGAGTATATGGTTACGTATATTCCCTTAACCTTGACCCGTGGATTGTCCGGGTATTCATCTGCCTTGGCCTGGGGGGAATAATCCAGTTCCCGCAGCGTTTCGTCCAGAAGGTCATACCTGTCAGTTACAGTATACTCTCCGGCTATCCAGCCGTCTTCCTTGGTCTCCTTGGTGTCCATTGAGACAAGGTGCCACAATGTATCGTTTTCGTCGGTCTTTGTTTCGAGGATTCGTACCGCCGCACCCTTGATTGCAGAACCCACTACTGGGGCATCTTTTGAAGCTTCCTGCCTTATATTGAGCTTGCTGGCGCTCACATAAAGGATATCCGGTTTGTCCTCCGGCTTTTCTTCGCCGGTATCGGTATTGTCCTGGTCCTGCGGCTCTTCTGTATTTTGCCCGGTATCGTCACCGCCATCTTCGGTATCGCTGCCGGCGGGCTGCAGTACCGGGAAGATATCTCCGAAGGTGCAGGATACGGTAAGCATTGCCAGCACTAAAATAAATAATAAAAAAATAAGACCTCTATATTTTCTCATATGTTGACCCCCTGTAGTTTGGTTATGTCAACTCAATTATAACATCATATCTGACAATTTTCAGCATTTTTCCCGTATGTAATTTTATCCTTATGATAAGCAAGTGGAAACCCGTATAACCAAAAAGGCCTAACACCTATGGGATATAGGAATCAGGCCTTAACAGCAAATGAAATCTTAATTTTCTATATGTCTGTTTAACAGGGTGCAGTTTAGGATCGCCGGTCATTTTGCTGCTTGTTTGTCTGTATTATTTGGGGGTCGTTTTGGTTTGTGTTCTGATTGTTTTCGTTTAAGTAGTTTAGCCTGTTGTTCAGCATCTGTACGTGGCGCAGGGCATCCTGCTGCATCTGCTGAAACATCTGCTTTGCCGTAGGATCGTCGGTGGATTCGGCATACATGGCATAGTTTCCAAGGGCGGCCTGCTCAGTGGCAATGGCTTTTTCCAGATCGCTTTTTACAGTCATGGGATATCCTCCTTGTTATGGTATGGGGATACATCTTCATGTTTGGTATTCCTTGCTGATAGTCTCCCCGGTACTTAGTATTTCTATTGTCAACAATAATAAACCGGTCATATTTTGGCAAAAAAGTGATATGCACTGTTAAAAGGGGAAAGGAGCATCCTTGTCGAATAAATCGGAATGGGGACACATCTGATAACTGAACATAATGCGACAAACGAGAACCGCTCCTGTCGCACACTTGTCACAAGAGAGGTGGGATATAATGGATGGGATAAAGATACTGCATACCGGTGACCTGCACCTTGGCATGTCCTTTGCCGGTTCAAAGCTGCCCGCCGGTGTGGGCAGGATTAGAAGGCAGGAACTGTGGGAAACCTTTGACAGGATAATTCAAACAGCAAAGGCGGAAAAGGTTGATATTTTACTTATTGCCGGCGACCTTTTTGAATATAACTACTGCACTGCGGCGGATATTTTAAGGATAAACGACAGGTTTGCCAAGATACCCGATATCCGGGTTTGCATTGCTCCGGGCAACCACGATCCTGTCCTTTCGGATTCGCTTTACAATACCTGCCGGTGGCAGCCCAATGTACATATTTTCAGAAGCAGGCAAATACAAAATATTATGCTGGATGAACTAAATACTTGTGTATGGGGTCTGGGCTGGGACAGCGGAGAAATACGGGATCCCCTTCTTGCGGACTTTGAGGCTGGCGGCGGGGGCATAAATATTCTGCTGGCCCACTGTGACGTGGTGCCCAAGGGCAGCCGGTCGGATTACCTGCCGGTGCATACCGGGCACCTGGCGGGTTGTGATGTCGACTATGCCGCCCTCGGGCATATACACAAGGGCGGCAAGATAGAGCACAGCGGAAAAGGCGCTGCCGTCTACTGCGGCAGTCCCGAGCCGCTGGATTTCAGCGAAAACGGAGAACACGGCATATATCTAGGAACGCTTGGCAGGGACTTTTGCGATGTTAAGTTTATGCCGATAGCAAAGAGAAAGTTTGTTACCGAAAGGATACCACTTGACGCTTTTGTCTCCCAGGATTGGATACTGGAGCAGATGAGAACACATATAAACCTGGCGGGCAGGGGCAATCTGTTCAGATTTCTGCTGGAGGGAAGCGTTGACCCTGGGGTTGAGCTGGATACCGTATATATGGAACAGGCTGTTTCGGCCTTCCATACCGAGATAAGGAACAAAACCCTTCCCGGATATGATCTTGACACCGTCATGGCGGAGGGGCAAAACAGTATTATGGGAATATTTACGGCAAAGATTTTGCAAGCGCTGGAAAGGGAAACCGATCCGGGTAAGAGGGCGGTATTGGAAAGGGCTCTTTATATAGGACTGGACGCTTTAAACGGCAGGAAGGTGATTGGCCGATGAGGGTTAAGGAGTTATACATCAAAGCCTTTGGCAGGTTTTCGGACAAAAGGATTGTGCTGGGAGATAACCTTAATATAATATACGGGCTTAACGAAAAGGGCAAATCAACAATTCACAGGTTTATCGAAGCCATGCTTTTTGGTTTTGTAAAGCCCGGCGTAAAAAGAAGGGTTATGATGGAGGAATATGACCTGTACCGGCCGTGGACCGGTGACCTGTATGAAGGCAGCCTTATATACGAGACCGGGGGCAGACGGTATAAGGTGGAAAGAAATATGGTCCGGGGCAGGGAAGGTGTCAGGGTTTTTGACGATATTTCCGGCGAAGAGATTACCCAAAGTTTCATGTATGACAAGGCCAGGAAGGAACTTTTGTTTGCGCGGCAGCATTTGGGCCTGAACCAGACTATATTCAGAAATACCATAAGCATAAGCCAACTGGGCAGCAAAAGCGACGCCCGGCTGGCCCGGGAAATACAGACGCGGCTGGGGAACTTATGCAGTGCCGGGGACGCGGATATATCGGTAAGCAGGGCGGAAAAGCTGATAAAGGAATACCTGGACGGTATCGGAACCGACAGGGCATACTCTAAGGAGTATGGACGGCTGTGCCGGCAGACAGAGGAATTGGAGGAAGGCATTGAGGCGTCTGCGGCGGCGGTGGAGGACTTAAGGTCCCTCGGACAGCAAATCAGGGAAGCCGAGACCAAAGCGGAAGGGTTCAAGGCAGTCAGGGAACAGCTTGAACAAAAAATCAAGAATTACAATGACAGCATGCTGCTAAAACGGTGGGCGGAGATACAAAGACTGGTGGAAGAGCAGCAAAGCCTTACTGCCCGGTTGGACAGTAAAAGCGAATACAGCGGATTTGATACAAGGGACAGCGAAGAACTTTTTACCCTTGACCGTCTTTCTGAGCAAAACAGACGGGAGATTATTAGGATTAAATCAAAGATTGATGAGACCTCCGTGGATATTGCCGGGCTCGGCAAACGGATTTCTGAAAGAGACCGTCAAGACCGGGGAGAAGACAGGAAACTGGCCGGGCGGGGGATTAGGATCAGTTATTTGATATGCATAGCGGCTGTACTGGCGGCTGTCGGAGCAGCCGCGCTGGCAGCGGCGTCAAGCCCTGCCCTGTATACCCTTTTGATACCACTTGCATGTTCTGTCATATACTGTCTAAAACGGGCGTCAAACCAAAAAAGGCGCTTAAAGGAACTGGAAGCGGCTGACCAGAGGCTGGAACTGGAGCGGCAGTATATGGAAAAATACAGCGATGATTTGCGAAGCGCTCTTTCCGAGAAGGAGGAAGGGTTAAAAGAACACGAGGACAGGATTTCGGCCATACTAACAAAGGCAGGGACCGGAAGCACTGACGGGTACAGAGACAAACTGGCATGCTTCAAAAGGTACACCGGGTTGCAAAGCCGGCTGGAAGAAACAAACAGGCTGCTTAATATAAGGCTTGACGGTGAGACCTTTGACGCTGTAAGAGAAAGGGCCTTATACATACAAAAAACCGCCGGGGCGGCCGGGGTAACCGGTGCAGGCGATATATCGCATGAAGAACCCCGCAGGGAAGAACTGCTGGAGTGGCAGCACAGCCTTGAGCGCGTTAAAGAAAGCCAGGCCGGCCTTATGGGCAGCATAGAAAAGACAAGGGGCAGCATTGAAACCCTGCAGCAAAGCCTTGTAAACTTACCTGAAATGGAGGAGGAGCTGTCAAAGGCAAGGGAAAGGCTGGAACATCTTAAACAGGAGAGGGCGGCCGCACAAAAGGCACTGGAAATAATACGTGAAGCGTCGGCAGAGGTACACAGGGAATTTGCGCCGCTGCTAAACCGTAAGGTTGGAGAGATAACAGCGCATATAACCGGGGGCAGGTACAGCAATCTGCGGGTGGACGGAAACCTTGAAATATTGGCCGCAGCCCCCGAAACGGGGCGTCAGGTGAAGGCGGGACTACTGAGCGGAGGAACAATAGATCAGTTTTACTTTGCTTTGAGGATGGCTGCTTCGGAACTTCTATCCGGAGAAAAGCACCTGCCGTTATTTTTAGACGACAGCTTTGTTCAGCATGACGTACGCCGTCTGCGAAAGGTGATGGAATACCTTCTCAGGGTATCCAAAACGAGGCAGATAATAATATTTACCTGTCATAGCAGGGAGAAAGAGGTTGCAGACAGACTGGGGGGAGTATATAATTATCTGGAAATAGAATAGAGATAAGTTAGAAGGAAGGAATAAATAAAATGAGGCTTGATAAGGGGCATTTTATAGCGCTGGCTGCGGGGGTTATTTGGGGTACGGTTGGGTTTTCCACCCGCAATCTTTACGATGCGGGATTAAGCCCCCTTCAGGTGTCTACTTACCGTACGACGGCTATGGCTTTGGTAACGGCTTTTATTATTCTTATATTCAACAGGAAGCTCTTTCTGATCAGAAAAAAAGACCTGCCATATATCGTTGTGATGGGGCTGTTTGGCACAGCCCTTGGTTACCTCGCCTATAACAGTGCGATGAAGTATACAACCCTAGCTATTGCTTCCATGCTTGTATATACAAACCCTATATATACAACCATACTGGCGGCGATATTTTTCAAAGAGAGGATTTACAAGGGCAAGATAATTGGTCTTTTGCTGCTGATATCCGGTTGCTCCATGCTGGTGAAGGTATACGATGCGGCCTTTTTCAGTCTTAACACTATGGGTATAATATATGGGCTTCTTACCGGGATAAGTATTTCCATTTCCTCACTATGCGCAAAGAGAGTAACCAGGGATTACCATACCCTTACCACGGTGTTCTATAACTTCGGAGTTGGGGCGCTGTTTCTTATTGCATTTTCATTTCCCTGGAAAACCCCGGCGGTTGTCTTTGGCAGCAGCGAAATATTGTCGCTGGCGTATCTTGCAATATTCCCGGGGGTAGTGGCATTTTTTCTTTACATGTATTCCATCAAAAGGATAGAGGTGAGCCAGACCGAATCCTGTGTTGCGGTCGAGCCGGTTATGGCGGCGATACTGGGCTTTCTTTTCTTTGGCGAAACCCTTGACTGGGTGCAGTTTCTGGGCGCAGGAGTCATATTGCTGGGCGTACTGGTTTTTAACGATGCCTGGGGCAAAGAGGGGCGCAAGGATGAGCAAATGCCCCAGAGCGAAGGCGTGTTACAACAGCGGTGAAAACAGTCTGGCTGTGGATTCGGCCAGATTTTTCTTAAGTGGCCTATTTCCCCATTGGTTTTTATCAATTTTCACGCAGTGCTTCAGGTCTCTGAAAAAATCATCCTCCAGGATTTTTACCACTTCTTCATCGTATACTATGGCATTCACTTCATAACCAAGGTGCAGGCTTCTTATATCAAGGTTGGCGGTACCAACCGATGCTACTTTGTTGTCTACCTGGATAACCTTTGCGTGTATAAAGCCCCTGCCGTATTCGTATATCTTTACACCGGCCTCCATGAGTTCCTGGTAATAGGACCGGGATGCCCAGTGTACTATTTTTTTGTCCGGGATGCCGGGGACCAGAAGACGTACGTCCACTCCGGCCAGGGCGGATATTTTAAGTGCTGTCAGGAGGCTCTCATCGGGTATTAGGTAGGGGGTGGTTATGTATAATTTGCTCTGGGCCATTGAAACCAGCTGTACATATAGCTTTTGTATCGAATTCCATTTGGAATCCGGACTGCTGCCCACTATCTGGACGGGCTTTTGCGTATCAATATTATGGGACGGAAAAAAGTTTTGGCATTCGATTCTTTCCCCCGTTGCATAGGTCCAGTCCTGTAAAAATATCGCCTGCATTGAATATACCGAGTCCCCCTCCAGCTTGATATGGGTATCCCGCCAGAAACTGAAGCTCTTGCTCCTGCCCAGGTACTCATCACCTATGTTCAATCCGCCAAGGAAGCCAGTATTTCCGTCCACTATCAGTATTTTTCTGTGGTTTCTGTAATTTGACCGGTAGTCAAGGAAAGGGAATTTAAGGGGTAGAAATACCCCGATCTCTCCGCCAGCCTTTTTTAGCGGGTCGAAAAACTTTTTGGGCAGTTTTAAACAGCCCACTCCGTCATATAGTATCCTTACTTCCACTCCCTGGCTTGCCTTGTCTGTTAGTATATCCCTTATTCTTCTGCCCAGCTTGTCGTCCCTGATGATGTAATATTCCACATGTATGTGGTTTTTGGCTTTTTTGAGTTGCTTAATAATTTCCCTGAAGGTGGAGGGGCCGTTTGTCAGCACTTTGGCGGTGTTGTGGAACTGCACCGGCAGTGAGGCGGTGGTGTTAATGAGAGTGGACAGCTTGGGGCAGGGTGTCGCGGTACCGGTCATTGGGGTGCTTATTTGGTTTGCCTCAAGTATACCGCTGCATCTGCCGTAGTCCGCCAGGTTTTTGTACACCTTGTCCCTGCGGATATCCCTTCCGAAAAAAATATACAGAATGTATCCGCCTATCGGAAAAGCTATGAATACCAGCAGCCAGGCGATTGTTTTATAGGGGTTTCTTTTTTCCATAAGTATAACAACCGCTATGAGGAATATATTAATCAAAAAAACAGTTGCAGAAATTCTCCAGGTAAGCTGCAGGGGAGTAAGGCCTATATTAAAAAAATACGATCCGACTGCTGTTGTTACAATGAGTATAAGTAAAAGGAATAACACGTTGGTGCGCTTCATATATATCTATCCTTCCATATGGTCTAATATTAAGTAATACCATAATATCATTTATTCCCCATTTAGGTTACTAAATAACATGGCAAATGCTGGCGGTTTGGTTTGCAAATTAGCATATTGGGTTTGAATTTGGTGGAAAATTCTGGGCAGCACTCTGGAGGTATGGGCAGGGCCAATGTTTAATCTATAAATAACTGTTAAACTTTGAGCTACATGGTGGCAAGGGAATGGGACAAGGGGGGATATATAAATGGCAGGATCGGTTTTTGATACAAAAGAACTGATGCTTATGAGCATGTTTAACCAAATAATAGTGGACGACCTGCTGCAGGAAAAGGAACTGGAGCTTTTTGAGCAAAAGAAAAGGTGGTATGACCTGTGGCGCGGAGAAATTACGAGGGATAAGGGCCTAGGGGAGGGAAAATGCCCTTTGGGCTGGGAAGAGCTGAAAGACCGGATGGTTATATGGTTAAGGGATAACAGGTCCGAACGCGACACCGAGGACATACTGGAGCAGTGCTGCATATTTGAACCTTACGGTTCGCTGCCGGGATGGGAGGGCAATGGGAAGGCAAGAATCCAGGCGTCGCCGGAAGCCCGGGAATTAACCCTTGAAAAAATATGCCGGCTGCTGGGTCTGGAGGAAAGATGTCAGGAACTTTTTCCCTGAACCTGTGTCTAAATCTATAGAAAATCTTTTGAAAGAGGTGATCAAATTGAAAAGGATTATTTCTTTAACCTTGGTTTTTGTTATGGCTATTATGGCATGGATGCCGGTGCAGGGCACAGCACAGGAAGATAAGGATCTGGAGCAGGCTATAAAGGCAGTTAAGGCTAAAATACAAATACCCGAAAGTTTTACCGAGTTTAATTACAACGCCGGCAGCGAGGGAGAAAAAATAATCTGGTATCTGGACTGGGCCAGCAAGGATAAAATGGAGGGCAGCATTAACGTCAGGATAGACGGGGACGGTACCATATTGGGCTATTACTGCTACAAACCCTACGACTACGACAGCACAAGAAAGTTTCCCAAAATAGGCAGGCATGAGGCAATGGACACGGCTGAAGCTTTTATTGAAAGGATGGCCCCCGGCCTTGTTTCCAATCTAAGACTTGTAGATGACAGCGAAATTCTTGAGATGGAACGCACCCACAGGTTTAACTACATAAGGCTGGAAAACGGTATCCCCTACCACGGCAACAGCGTAAACGTGGAGGTAAACAGCGAGACCGGCGAGGTACAAAGCTATAACTACAACTGGTCGGAAGGACTTTCCTTCCCGAAGCCGGAGGATGTAATACCGGCAGAGGATGCCATGGAAGCCTATAAAGAACAAATGGGCTTAAAGCTTATTTATGAATACAATTACGACGGAGAAGAGAGCCGCCTGTATGCCGTCTATATGCCGGTGTATGATACTAACTACGGTATAGATGCCTTCACCGGCGATAGGATCAAGGTGAATTTGTACTACCATGGATCATACCTTGGTATGGGAACGGAAAGGGCGGCTATGGAAAAGGCCGAAGCGGACATGGCGCAGCTCACCCCCGAGGAGCGCAAAGCGGTTGACGAGATTTCCGCATTGCTTACCAGAGAACGGGCGGAAAGCATTGCAAGGGGTGTAAAGGAGCTGGAAATATCCCGGGACTATAAGGTTACGGGGGCCTACCTGCAAAAAGACTGGGATGTCAGCCAGGGCTATACCTGGGAATTGAATTTTACAGACGAATCCGCAGACAAAAAACCATCCTCCAATATATGGGTAAGAATCAATGCAAAAAATGGTGACATAAAGGGTTACAGCCGATATATACCTATGGAAGGCGAAAGGGAGGGTAAATACACCCAAGCGCAGGCCAGGTTGGCTGTGGAGAAATTCATGAATGCGGTTCACAGGGAAAAATCAAAGGATATGGAGTTTGATCCGGTTTATGAAGGGCATTACTATCCTTTGGGAAGAGATGAAAATGCCGCATCCTATAATTTCCGGTATATAAGGAAGGTTAACGGCGTACAGTTTCCGGACAATTCAATGTATATCAGCTTTGACGCGGTTAACGGCAAGGTAAGCAGCTTCAGTATGAACTGGTACGACCTTGAGTTTCCGCCGTTAAATGATGTTCTTGACATGGAAGATGTGTATGACACCATGTTCGGGGAGGTAGGGCTCGAACTTGTGTACAGTAACTCTTACCCGGAAGAGTACAGGGATATATACCAGGCCGAGCCCAAGCCGGAGATTAAACTGGTGTACGGCATGAAACAGGGCAAACCCCTTATATTTGACGCCTGGTCGGGAGAAATACTGGACTATTCCGGAAAGCCCTACAGAGAAAAGAGGGCTGCAGCTTATACCGATATTACAGGCCATTATGCCGAAAGCCAGATTACAGCTCTCGCGGAATACGGTATTGCGCTGCCGGGAACAGAATTCAAGCCGGACGATAACATCATCCAGAAGGATTTTCTGGGCCTCCTTGTCAGGACAATGGGCTATTCCCGTTCCTTTGAAGACGACAGGGAATTGGAGGAGATGTATAACCTGCTTATCCGGGAAAAAGTAGTAAAAAAGGAAGAGAAAGACCTCGACGCTGCAGTTGCCAGGGAAGAGGCGATAAAATATATCATAAGGGCGCAGAAATACCAGGATGTGGCCGATATTAAAGGGATATTTGTAACCGGCTTCAGCGATCAAAGCAGCATCGCTCCGGAACTGGTGGGCTATGTTGCGATTGCAAAGGGTCTTAATATTGTCGGCGGCAGCAGCGGATATTTCTACCCCAAAAACAGCCTGAAAAGGGCCGAAGCGGCGGTTATGCTGTACAACTGCCTGACCAGGTAGAATAAACCTTAAGCTGTCAGGGGATATGTCTCCTGACAGCTGTTTATTTTTATGGACCTCCTGTCAAAAAACAAAAAGAACCGTCCCTTTTGTTTTTTGGAAGGTAAAAAAAGAGGAGAGAGGAAGAAAATGGCGAATATAATATATTATCAGCGTTAAAGGAAGGGTGAGAAGATGGGGAAGGGCGTAATTACCACCGACGGGGATAAGTGTAAAGCCTGTTATGCCTGCATCAGAAATTGTCCCGTTAAGGCTGTGAGAATGGTTGACGGTAAGGCCAGCGTTATTACCGAAAGGTGTATCAGCTGTGGAAGCTGTCTGAAAGTATGCAACCAGAATGCAAAACAGGTGGAGGACAGCGCAGCAATGGTTCAGCGGATGATGAGTAACGGCAACAGAGTGGTAGCACTTGTTGCACCTTCCTATCCGGCGGTTGTGGAAGTGCCGGCGGACAAATATATCGGAGCTTTAAAGAAAGCCGGTTTTGAACAGGTTTGGGAAGTGGCGGCAGGAGCAGACCTTATAAGCGGTGCGTACAGGAAGCTGGACCTGTCAAGGAAATTTTATATAAGCACGCCCTGTCCTGCTGTTGTCAACCTTGTGGAGATGCATTATCCATCACTGATACCTAATCTTGTTCCCATCGTATCTCCCATGGCAGCCACCGCAAGAATGTTCAGAAGCATACACAGCGATCCAGATATAAAATTGGTGTTCATCGGGCCCTGTGTAGCCAAAAAAGCCGAGATTACAAGGGAGGACTTAAACGAGCTGATTGACTTTGCTCTCACCTTTGAGGAAGTATCCGAGCTTTTTAAAGCAAAAGGGATTGACGCCGACACCGTCGCTCCGGCCGAGCCGGACAGTCCCTGCGCCTCCCGGGGACATACAATCCCGCTGCCGGGGGGACTGCTCCACTGTATGGACCTTAAGGAGGAATTCTTAAGCCAGAGCTTTATAGTGGCGGAGGGACCCGAGCGCTGTATTGATGTTATATCCTCGGTGGACAATGGGGATATAAAGGTAAAATTCCTTGATCTTCTGCTGTGCAACGGGTGTATAGAAGGACCAATGAGCGGCTCTTCCAAAAGCCTTGCCAGGAAAAAAAGTGAAATAATAGCCTTCTTCGATTCAAAATCAGCGCAACAAAAAAAAGAAGGGGAAAAACAGATAGCCGGCTGCAGGGTAAACCTGAAGGCGGTATTTTTTGACAAAAGAGCTACTCTGACCGAACCCTCGGAACAGGACATACAGACTATTTTAGCCGAGACCGGAAAGTATTCTGAAGAGGACCAGTTAAACTGCGGGGCCTGCGGATATCATACCTGCCGCGATAAAGCCATAGCGGTGTTTCAGGGTATAGCCGAAGTGGATATGTGTCTTCCATATCTTATCTCACAGAATACCCGTCTGATGCAGTCTCTTAAGGACCAACTGGACAGGGAAAAGGAGTTAAACCAGGAAAATATGGCGATAATAAATTGCTCCTATGACGGGATTGTGGTGACCGATTCAAGGGGTATTATTACAAAGGTGAATCCGGCGCTTGAGCAGCTGCTGCACATGACCTCTGAGGAATTGGTGGGAATGAATGTCGAAGACATGGAGAAAAAGGGTATCGTTTACCCTTCGGCTACGCTGCTAGCGATAAAAATGGGAAGGCCGGTGACTTTCCTCCAGAAGCATTGGACGGGCAAGGAAGTGCTGACCACCGGCAATCCGATGGTTGACGAAAGGGGAAGGGTTTCCAGGGTTATTATTAATATGAGGGATATGAAAGCGCTGCAGGATATGGAAAACAGGATAAGCCAGGGTATTGGGGAAATATTTTCGGATGAAGAGAACCTGGAGGAACTGCTAAGTATGCGCAGTCCGGCATTCCAGGCGGTTATGGAAGTTGCCAGGAAGCTTGCAAGGATAGATTCAACAATACTGGTATTGGGCGAATCGGGTACAGGCAAGGATGTTATAACCAGGTTTATACACCAAACAGGGATAAGGAGCAAGGGACCCTTCATTAAGATAGACTGCGGGGCAATACCCGAAAACCTGATTGAGTCAGAATTGTTCGGTTACGAAACGGGCTCCTTCACCGGGGCCAAAAGGCAGGGTAAGCCGGGGCTTTTGGAGATTGCCCATACCGGCACCGTATTCCTGGATGAAGTGGGGGAGCTGCCCCTGTCCCAGCAGGTAAAGCTCTTAAGGGTCCTACAGGACAAAAAGATAATCCGGGTAGGGGGCACCAAACCTATAGATATTGATATCCGCGTTATTGGCGCCACTAACAGGGACCTTGAGGAAATGGTGAGAAACGGCGAGTTCAGGTCCGATCTGTTTTACAGGCTGAGCGTTGTGCCCCTTGAGATACCTCCTTTAAGGCACAGGAGGGAGGATATCATACCCCTGGCAAACAGATTCCTGGCAAAGTATAATCGTAAATACGGTTTTAGCAAGACTATATCCGACCAGCTGCAAAAAATATTTCTCGAGTACCATTGGCCGGGCAATATAAGAGAATTGGAGAACCTGATAGAAAGGCTTGTAATAGTATCCCGCGAAAGCGAAATACTGCCGGGCAGCCTGCCGCCGGATTTCCTTAAGAGAAACGGCAACGGACAGAATGTAGAGGTGGTGGGGATAATACCCTTAAAGAAAGCCCTGGAGGAGGTCGAAAGGCAGCTGTTGATGCGCGCAAAGGAGAGATACAACAGTACGTACAGGATAGCGGAAATACTTGAAGTGGACCAGTCTACCATAGTCAGAAAGCTGAAAAAATACACACCATGATGAAGCACAACGGTAATGCAGCGGTGCATCAATGATGCGAAAGCGCATTGCTGTCAGTCACCAGCACCCCCGTTAATTATGCGGGCAAAAGCTCTGCGACTTATGATCTGATGTCAGTTACTGTGAACCGTGACCTGTAACTTCAATGCAGCAGCGTATATCCATTTCTTTCAATAACCCCTGCCGGGGCTTTATTTTTTTTGGCATGGAACTTGCGGTATATATTGGCAAAACAAAAGGAGGTATGCGTATGGGCAGCACAGTGGCTGGTGTTATATCTGAAGTAACTGTGGAACAAAGAAGACAGATTGATCATATTATCGAGAGCTTTGACGGCACACCCGGAAGACTTATACCCGTACTCCATGAAACCCAGAAGGTTTTGGGCTTCCTGCCGCCGGAAATCCAGGAATATATTGCAATAAGGCTAAACATTCCTATTACTGATGTACACGGAGTAGTAACGTTCTATTCCCTGTTTTCAGAAAAGCCCAAGGGAAAGTTTTGTATAGGGGTGTGCAAGGGCACGGCCTGTTACGTTAAGAAATCCCAGAAAATACTCGAGAAACTGGAGGAACTTCTCGGAATCCGAGGGGGAGACACCACCGATGACGGCAAGTATTCCATTGAAGTTTTAAGATGTTTGGGATCCTGTGGTTTGGGACCGGTAATGACAATAAACGAAAAGGTGTACACCAGGGTAAAAACCGACAGGATAAAAGAAATTATCAGGGAGCACGAGGAATGGGAGGCGAATAAGGATGAGTGCTCTTGAAAGCTATCAAAAATTAAGAACAATGGCTGAGGACAGAATGACTGAACGGGAAGATAAAAACGGAGTATCCCTGCATCTTAGCTGGTGCAGTGAGGCTGTGGGCGCTAAAGAAGTAGTCAGGAGAATAAAAACAGCAGCTTTAAAGCACGGTCTCGGGGATATTAGGGTAAAAGTGGTGGGCTGTATTGGTCTTTGCAGCCATGAGCCCATAATGACTGTAAAACTGCCGGGGGAGAAAGCGGTATCCTATGCAAGGGTAACACCGGACATGGCTGAGGTGATTATCCAGTGCCATGTTATGCAGGGGAAAATAATCAAACCCTGGCTGATTCAGTAATTGGAGAGGTGGTGTAGAGCATGAACCATGAAAGGTATCAAATACTGGTATGCGGCGGAGGCGGCTGCGAATCTTCAAACTGCCAGGAAATTGTGGATAAATTAAACGCAGAGCTCGAAAGAACAAAGCTTGCCGGTAAATGCGAAGTAATTAAAACGGGATGTATGGGCCTTTGTGCACTGGGGCCTCTTATGACCATTTACCCGGACGGTATTTTTTACAAGGAACTTACCGTCAAGGATGTCACCGAGATTGTTGAAAAACACCTGCTCCAGGGTCAAGTGGTGGAAAGGCTGCTTTACAGGATGCCGGATACCGGTGAACCGGTTAGGTCGGTGGATGAAATACCATTCTTTGCCCGTCAGACCAAAATCGCTCTGCGTAACGTGGGGCTTATTGACCCGTCAAGCATTGAAGAGTATATAGCCTTTGACGGATATTTCGGGCTTGCCAAGGTTATTACAGAGATGAAGCCGCAGCAGGTTATAGAAGAGATGAAAAAGTCGGGCTTAAGGGGCCGCGGAGGCGGAGGATTCCCCGTGGGTATGAAATGGGAATTCGCTTTTAAAGCTGACGGCGATGAAAAGTATGTAGTGTGCAACGCCGATGAGGGCGACCCGGGAGCGTATATGGACAGGAGCATAATAGAAGGCGATCCCCACACGGTTATCGAGGGTATGGCTATTGCAGGTTATGCGATTGGAGCAGAGAAAGGATATGTCTATATAAGGGCGGAATACCCGATGGCCCTGGAACGGCTGAAAAAGGCAATAGATCAGGCCAGGGGATTAGGGCTTCTGGGAGAGAATATAATGAATTCGGGATTTAGTTTCGACCTTGAGATAAGGGTTGGCGCGGGAGCCTTTGTTTGCGGAGAGGAGACTGCCCTTATCAGGTCTATAGAAGGGAAACGGGGTGAACCGAGGATCAGGCCGCCCTTCCCTGCCAACGAGGGGGTATGGAGTAAGCCTACCCTGATAAACAACGTGGAGACCTGGGCCAATATACCGCCAATCATGCTAAAGGGCGGGGACTGGCTGCGGACCATTGGAACACCCGACAGCCCCGGGACCAAGGTTTTTGCCCTGGCAGGAAAGGCGGAGTACGCCGGCCTTGTGGAGGTACCCATGGGGACTCCCCTTGGAGAGATTATATTCGATATCGGCGGAGGACTTTTAAAAGGAAAGAAGCTTAAGGCGGCCCAGACCGGAGGACCCTCCGGCGGATGCATACCGGTGGGCGGGCTTAACGCACCGGTGGATTATGAGTCCCTCAAGGAGATGGGTACCATAATGGGCTCGGGCGGCCTGATAGTTATTGACGAGGATACATGCATGGTGGACCTGGCAAGGTTCTTCCTGGAATTTGTACAGGAGGAATCCTGCGGCAAGTGTACGCCCTGCCGTGAAGGAACAAGGGCCATGCTGCAGATGCTTGACAGGATAATCAACGGGGAAGGCGAACGGGGGGATATAGAAAAGCTGGAAAGCCTTGGAAAGGTAATAAAATCCACCGCCCTGTGCGGACTGGGACAGACTGCGCCAAATCCTGTGTTAAACGCAATAAGATACTTCCGGGAGGAGTTTGAGGAGCACATCGAGCATAAGAGGTGTCCTGCTTCAAGCTGCGCCACACTGTTCAGTTCACCCTGCACCAATGCATGCCCTGCGGGGGTTGATGTACCCCGGTTTGTTGAGCAGATACAGAGGGAGGATTTTAATAAGGCGGTTGAGGTAATATTGGAGAATAACCCCTTCCCGGGCATATGCGGCAGGATATGCGGCCACCCCTGCGAGGATAAATGCCAGAGGGAACAGATTGATGAGCCTATGGATATCAGGGTGCTTAAACGGTTTGTTGCGGATTGGGAAATAGAGCATCCGGATATGAAAATCAAGGCAGCGCCGGATACCGGTAAAAAGGTGGCTATTGTAGGTGCAGGGCCGGCAGGGCTGTCGGCGGCCTATTATCTCAAAAAATGGGGCCACAGGGTAACCATATTCGAGGAGCACAAAGAGCCCGGAGGTATGCTGGTATATGCCATACCGAAATTCAGGCTGCCAAGGAATATTATCAGACATGAGATACAGAGGATTTTGAATTTGGGTGTAAACCTGGTGACCGGCGTTAAGGTGGGCAGGGATATTACCCTCAGCAAACTGAGAAATGAGTACGACGCGGTATTTGTGGCAGTGGGTTCCCAGGAACAGCTCTTACTTGATATACCGGGAGAAAACCTGGAAAACGTTCATATGTCCTTTGATTTCCTGAAAAAGGCCAATGCAGGCCGTCCGCCGTATATCGGCAATAAGGTAGCTGTGATAGGCGGAGGCAATTGTGCCATTGATATGGCGAGATTTGCTGTTAGGCTCGGCGCTAAGGAAGTTAAGATGATATACCGTAGGAGCGCGCAGGATATGCAGGCTATGAATAAGGAGATTAAGGACGGGGTTGAGGAAGGTGTGGTAATTGAGCCTCTGACGGTCCCGCTTGAAGTCATAAGCGACGGAGAAGGAAAGGTTCAGGCCCTCAGGCTGATACGGATGAAACAGGGAGAGTTTGACAAATCCGGCAGGAAGAGGCCCGTTCCTATCGCCGGCTCCGAATATATTGAAGAATTCGATTCGGTAATAATAGCCATTGGCATGATACAGGATATTGAAAGCTTGAACGGCGGAAGCAGTCTGAAGTGTGACAGGAACCTACGGGTTATTGTTGAACCGCATACGCAGCAGACCAGTATTGAAGGGGTATTTGCCGGAGGCGATTGTTCCAGGGGACCGGATACCGTGGTTGGAGCAGTGGGAGACGGAAGAAATGCAGCCCTCAGTATTGACAAATTCCTGGGTGGCAATATGGAACAAAAGCTTAAGGAACGAAGGGTTGAAAGGAAGAATTATCAGCCAATCATAGAAGAGAAAATGAAAAGGATGCCCCCCGACGATCTGCTGCCTGTAGAAAGGAAATATACCTTTAACGAGGTAGAGACTTGCCCTGACAGGGACAGAGCCGTTTGCGAGGCATCAAGATGCCTGCGATGTGATGTTAAGGATTGATAGGAAATACGCGTTTGGGAGGTGTTAACAGGTTGGACATGGTGCATTTAACGATTGACGGTGTTGAGGTTGAGGTACAAAAGGGAAAGACGATATTAGAGGCGGCGGAGAAGGCCGGAAGCAATATACCTACGCTGTGTTACTGCGAAGGGCTAAAACCCGACGGTGCATGCCGGATATGTGTGGTTGAGGTGAAGGGGGCAAATACTCTGGTATGTTCCTGCTCAACCACAGCGGGTGAAGGCATGGTGGTATATACCGAAAGTCCCAGTGTAGTGGAGGCGAGAAGGACTATTCTGGCTCTTATATGGTCAAATCACCGGTATGACTGCCTGAGCTGTGAAAAGGCAGGGAACTGCAAACTTCAGGACTACAGCTACAGGTACGGTATAACCGATGAGGACATTAGGATATATGAGAGCCCCGTAAAAAAACAGTATTTTGACGATACGGGACAATTCTTTGAATATGACCAAAGCAAGTGCATACTGTGCGGTAAATGCGTGAGGGTGTGCAGCGAGGCTTCTGTAGTATCGGCCATAGGCCGTTCGGACAGGGGAAGCGCGACACATATAGGGCCTCCCCTGGGCAGGCTTCTGGTAGACTCCGAATGCGTATCCTGCGGCAACTGCGTATCCAACTGCCCGACGGGCGCGCTGTCGGCGAGGAAGAAAGAAAAGTACAGGGAATGGGAAGTAAAGCGGGTGGATACCACGTGCACATACTGCGGCGTAGGCTGCCAGCTGCAGTTATTGGTAAAGAATGACAAGGTGGTGGGCGCAGAGCCGCTGCCCGGCCCTGCCAACGAAGGCCTGTTATGCGTAAAGGGTAAGTTCGGGTACAATTTCATAAACCATCCCGACAGGCTTAAAACACCGCTGATTAAGAAGAACGGAAAATTCGAAGAAGCCGGCTGGGACGAAGCGTTAAAGCTGGTAGC
>Ga0334896_1000491_pt1 | contig 46892 bp, 53 predicted proteins | sample GraSluR3_MG_8_FD_207734 | JGI IMG/M metagenome (GOLD analysis project Ga0334896, IMG submission 207734) | Sludge microbial communities from methane-producing bioreactor in Wageningen University, Netherlands - Granular Sludge_27_06-R3 | ecosystem: Engineered > Bioreactor > Anaerobic >... | reverse complement strand
AGCTACTTAAGTAGCTGCTTGTAAATGTAAGCAAATGGCGGACCATTCAGCAAGCCTTAAGGCTTAAGCGTGTAACATGCCCTTATAGGGCTGAACAAACTACCCGCTAAGCGGGTAGTTTTGATTATGGATTTATATTAATCTTGTAAAATAAATGTAACATTATTGAAAAAAAAAAGGAAAATTAATGTAATATGTAGAATAATGCCACTACTGCATAAATATAAATTGAATTAAATTTAAATTTTTACAAAAATAGGAAATTGGAGGGAGAAATATGTCGGATTTTATCGGAAAAGACAATACATATGGATTGCTAAAGAATGCATTAAGTGCTTCTTATATCAGACAGGAGACTCTATCCAATAATATTGCTAATGTAAATACTCCTAATTATAAGGCTAATCGTGTAATATTTGAAGAAGAATTAAAAAAGGCTATATCTAAATCACATATTGGTATGCAGGCAACCCACCAAAACCATATTGGTGGAAATGTAGCTCAGGAGATACAAGCTAAGATTATAAAGGATAAATCTACAACTATGAGAAATGATGGAAATAATGTTGATATAGATTTAGAAATGGCAAATCTAGCTGCTAATCAACTTTTGTATAATACCTTAATCCAACAGACCAATAGTAAAATAAGCACATTGCGATATGTTATAAATGAAGGGAGAAGATAAGAATGAAAGCCTTTCAAACTATGAGGATTAGCTCAAGCGGATTGTCTGCTGAACGTTTAAGAATGGATACTATTTCTTCTAATATTGCAAATGCCACAACTACTCGTACGGAGGAAGGTGGTCCCTATAGAAGAAAGATTGCAGTATTCCAAGAAAGTCTTAAGAATGAGATGAATATAAAATTCAATAAAATGCAAAGGGTAAGTAATGGCGTAAGGGCAGTGGGAGTTATAGAGGATGATAGTGAATTACAAAGAGTGTTTGACCCTAATCATCCTGATGCTAATGAAGAGGGATATGTATTAATGCCAAATATTAATATATTAAATGAGATGGTTGATATGATTGCTGCCACTAGGGCTTATGAAGCTAATGTAACAGCCATGAATGCAAGTAAAAGTATGTTGCTTAAAACACTAGAAATAGGTAAAGGATAGAGGGGGTAGTATATGAAAATTAATCCAGCTATGGAAGCATTTTTGGCTCAAAACCAAGGCACAAATACAAACAATAATGATGTTAAGAATAATTTCGGTAATATTCTTAAGGATGAAATTAATAAGGTAAATGAATTGCAGGTAAGATCTGATGAAGCAAATCAGCAATTAATTGCCGGAGAGAGCGAAGATATGCATTCTGTTTTATTGGCAACAGAAGAAGCACGCCTAGCATTGGAAATGGCAGTTCAGATACGAAATAAACTTATTGAATCCTATCAAGAAATTAATAGAATGCAGTTATAGGTTTATTCCATTAAAAATTTAATAGATTTTAATAAACTTTAAGTACTTAGAAAGGGCAAACTTATCGAAAGATAAGGACGCAAAGCTATGGATCTAAGGTGAAATCTTTCACTATGACAGCCAAGCCGCCTCAACTTTCATGAAGGGGTTCTTCTTTGACTGAAGGACCCTTTTTTGCATGTAAGATATTGTAATAAATTGTAAAAAAATGTAATTATGGATATATTTTAAAATTTTACTTAGACATTAAAGAAGGAGAGCTCTAAAAAATGAATAAATTTAGAGAATTTATAAGTAAATTTAATAAGGGTTGGAAGGGATTAAGTAAATCCAAAAAGATAAGTGTGGGAATTCTTTTAAGCTCTCTTGTTATTGCAGCTCTTATCTACTATCTAACAATAGGTAGGGTTAAATATGTACCTATTTTTACAAACCTTGATATTCAAGATTCAGGTCAAATTGTTGATAGTCTTGAAGAGATGAATATTACAAAATATAAGATAGAAGATGGTGGATCTACTATACTAGTTTCGGATAAGGAAGTTGACAAGCTCCGTTTGGATTTAGCTATAGACGGAATTATCCCCAATAGTGGAAATGGCTTTGAACTATTCGATGAGACAAGCTTTGCTATTACAGATGAGGATAGAAAAATTCTTTACCAAAGAGCCTTAGAGGGAGAATTACAACGATCTATAATGACATTGCAGGAGATTGACAGTGCCAGAGTTCACCTTGCGATGTCTGAAGAAACAATATTTACTAAGGAAGTACAACCAGGGACAGCTTCTATTATATTAAAGGTTAATTCTTTAAAAAAATTAAACCAAGAACAGATTAGAGGAATAACATCTCTTGTATCTGCAGCTGTAAATAATCTTCCAGAAGAAAATGTTAAGGTTATTGATTCTCAAGGGAACTTACTAAGTGAAGCGTTACTTAACAAAGATGGTTTTTTCCAATCCTCAAATAATCCTAATCAACGCATGGAAATTGAACAAGAATTTGAAAATGGACTGGAAAAGGATTTGACTAATATGCTTGAACAGGTTTTAGGAATAGGAAAGGTTCTTGTAAAGATTAATGCTCAATTAGATTTAGATTCCCAAGAAAGCACTATTATTTCCTATGATAAGGAAGGGGTTATCCGTAGTCAGCAAATTCAAATAAATGGCGAAGGAGATATGATTGAAGGTATTGGTAATAGTCCTATTGATAATAATACGCAAAATTATATAGATCAAAATGTAGAAAACATTCTTGAGGCTGATGGCATTAACTCCTATAATTCAATTACCAATAATGAGGTGGGTGAAACTACCACATATACAGTTAAAGCTCCAGGAGAAGTAAAACGAATTACAACTTCAATAGTATATAATGGAACATTAACTCCTGAAATGCAAGGAGCGATTGGAAATATTGTAGAGTCAGCAACAGGTTTTAACGCAGAAAGGGGAGATATGATAAATGTAGAGGGCATTGCCTTTGACACTACATATCAGGATCAAATTCAGCAGGAAATGGAAAGGGAGCAGGCACTATTAGCTGAGCAGGAAGCTGCACGCCAGAAGCTTTTGATGTATGTTGGTATACCAGTCGGTATTATTCTAGCAGTGTTATTAATTGTTGGTATTATCATGCTATCAAGAAGGAAAAGAAGAGAAGACGAAATTCAACTTGCTGGTACAGGGATAAATCAATCTATTCCATTGCAGGAAGTAGTACAAGAACCAACACCAATTATTAATTTGAATTCCGAGGAAAGTACAGAAGAAAGAAGTATTAAGGATTATGCCCATAAGCATCCTGAAAAGATGACTGAATTACTTAGGGCATGGATCATTGAGGATGAGAGGTGATGAAATGGTCCTAAAGAATAGATTAAAGGGTTTAGAAAAGGTTGCAATATTGATGATAGCACTTGGTCCAGAAATTTCCTCTGACATATTAAAAAGAATGCCAGATAATATGATTGAAAGTATTACCTATGAAATAGCCAATAGAACTCAGATAACCTCAGAACAAAGACGAGAAGTACTAAATGAGTTTATGGATATGACATTAGCCCAAGATTATATTACTGAAGGTGGATTAGACTATGCTAGGAATATTCTTACTAAAGCCTTAGGAAGTAAAAAAGCAAAGACAATCATTGATACTGTGTCTGAGATTACTCAGCAACGCAGACCCTTTGCCATTGCAAGAAAGGCTGACCCACAGCAATTATTTAATACAATATCCAAGGAGCATCCCCAAACAATTGCTTTAATTCTTTGTTATCTACAACCAGATAAGGCAGCTACTGTAATCTCTGGTTTGCCTGAAGAAATGCAAAATGAAGTTGCCTATAGAATAGCCACTATGAATAGAACTTCTCCAATGGTAATAAAACAAGTGGAAACAGTTTTAGAAAAAAAACTTTCTACTATAATTGGAAACGAATTTGCAACTATTGGTGGAGTGAAAACCCTAGTAGATATTCTAAACTCTGTTGATAGGGGTACAGAAAAGAATATTATTGAAGAATTAGAGAAGGAACAACCTGATTTAGCTGAACAAGTAAGAGAGGGAATGTTTGTATTTGAGGATGTTGTACTATTAGATAGTGCTTCTATACAAAGGATTCTTAGGGAAGTTGATACTAAAGACTTGGCACTTGCTCTTAAGGGTTCTTCTGAGGATGTAGCTAATACGATTTATAAAAATCAGTCAAAGCGTGCTTCTGAAACTTTAAGAGAGGATATTGAGTTTATGGGACCAGTAAGATTGGTTGAAGTAGAGCAGGCACAACAAAAAATTGTAGGCATTATAAGAAGATTAGATGAATCAGGAGAAATTATTATAGCAAGAGGTGGAGAGGATGCCATTGTCCTATAGGATAATTAAAAATCAGGAAGTAGGATTTGATAATGAAAATATTGAAATACCTATAATTCCTACAGAAGGTTTATATAAAAACGAACATCATACTCACACTGAAAATATAGAACAGAATAAATTGGGAATTCAAGTTCAAGAGGTAATAAAAAGCGCAGAGGATCGTGCAAAGAATATTATTGAAAAGGCAGAACAAGAGGCAAACTCTATAAAGAAGAAGGCTCGAGAAAGTGGTTATCAAGGTGGTTTTAGAAAAGGACAAGAGGAAGGATATAAAAAAGCTTATGATAAAGCAATAAAAGAAACAAATGAAATGAAAGATAATGCTAGACAATTACTCCATAGCGCACACAAAGAGTCCAGGCAATATATAGAGAAGACAAGAGAAGAGATTTTTAACTTAGCAGCTTCTATTGCTAGAAGTATCCTTCATTTTAATATAGATACAAGGGATGAAAGCATTATAGAAATGGTAAAAAATGCTTTAAAACATGCAGAAGAAAGAAAACAAATTATCATTAGAAGTAACCCGGATTCAAATTTAATACTTCAAACAAATTTATATCAATTTATGAAGATCTGTCCTAATGCGACCTTTACCTTTTTAGAGGATAAGGAGATTAAGGGACAAGGTTGTATTATAGAATCCGAGGAACAGGTTATTAATTTAGAAATAGATAGTCAGTTACAGAATATAGTTTCTGCATTATTGGAAATGAGGGAAGATGATGGAATATAATTTTCCTTTTCATAACTATAGTGAATACATAGAAGACAATGAATTTTACCTAATCATGGGAAAGGTTACACAGGTTGTAGGACTTACCATTTTGGTTCAGGGATTAAAGAGTTTTGTGGGAGAAGTTTGTGAAATTATAGTAAATGGAAAAGAACAAAGGGTATTAGCAGAGGTTGTTGGATTTAAGGAACATCAAATAATGTTGATGCCCTTGGGTGATTTAAAAGGAGTGGGACCAGGTTGCAAGGTAGTAGGTACTGGAAATGTACTTACTATAAAGGTTGGAGATGATTTACTAGGTAAAGTGTTAGATGGTATGGGACGCCCTATGAATGAGGAGGAAATTACATTAAACAGCAGCTATTCTGTTGACCGTTTACCACCAAATCCTCTAAATAGAAAAAGGATCGATAAGATAATGCCAACTGGTATAAAAGCAATAGACGGATTGCTCACCTGTGGAGAAGGACAAAGAATAGGCATATTTTCAGGAAGTGGAGTAGGGAAAAGCACATTATTAGGTATGATTAGTCGTTATTGTGATGCTGATGTAAATGTAATTGGTCTAATAGGAGAAAGAGGTAGAGAGGTACTTGATTTTATAGAAAGAGATTTGGGTGAAGAAGGTCTAAAAAAATCTGTAGTTGTATGTGCCACCTCTGACCAGCCTGCACTTATTCGTTTAAAGGGAGCATTTGTAGCTACTACAATAGCTGAATATTTTAGGGATAAGGGTAAAAAGGTAATGCTTATGATGGACTCAGTTACAAGATTTGCCATGGCTCAACGGGAGGTAGGGCTTGCTATTGGAGAACCGCCTGCTACAAAGGGATATACCCCTTCTGTTTTTGCAATACTACCTAAATTATTAGAAAGGTCAGGAACATCAGAAAAGGGTTCAATAACTGCTTTTTATACAGTTTTGGTTGATGGAGATGATTTAAATGAGCCAATCTCTGACGCAGTGAGGGGAATATTAGACGGACATATTGTATTATCTAGAAGGCTAGCAGGTCAAAATCATTTTCCCTCTATTGATGTGCAGCAGAGTATAAGCCGTTTGATGAAAGAGATTATCAGCACAGAGCAGGATGGATATAGTGGCAAAATAAAAAACTCCTTGGCAACCTATGAGAAGTCCGAGGACTTAATAAATATAGGTGCTTACTCAAAGGGTTCAAATCCACAAATCGATAGGGCAATAGAATTACACGAACCTATAAATGAATTCTTACAGCAGGATGTTAATGAATATATAGATTATAACACTACCCTTGAAATGATGGGAAAAATACTAAGTTAGTGAGGTGAATTCCTTGAAATCCTTTAGTTATTCGATGGAAAACATTTTGGATTATAGAAGAAACATTGAAGAAGATGAGAAACAGAAATTTTCGAAATTACAAAGGGAATATATTCTGCAAAAAAGTATACTAAATGATTTAGAAGAAAAGCTTCAAAAAGCTAATAATTCTCTTCTTGGGTATATCCAGGATACTGTTAAGTTAAAAAACCATCAAAAATACATAAATTTTCTAAGGGAAAGAATCGGAATTCAAAAACAACACATCAATAAATTAGAAAGTGGGTTAGATTTAAAGAGAAAAGAGATGGTATTTGCCCAAAGAGAAAGAAAGATTATTGAAAAGCATAGGGAAAGGTCCTTTATGGAATATACAAATGCTGTTAATAAGCTAGAACAAAAAAACATTGATGAACTAGCTTTATATACATATATGAGGAGGTGAAATTTTAAGCAATTAATTTAAATTACATGAAGGGAGGTGAGAAAATGAAAATAAGTACAAATCAAATACAGCAATCTATCCAAGGTATGGAGACTAAGAAAAAAGAGGCTTTAGAGGGTAAAGATATAGATTTTCTACAAATAATGCTTCAAATCATTACTATGATGAACATGAATGTAAGGGAAAATCAAGGTAATGAAAGTAGCCTATCTCAAAATGCAAATACCCTGGAACAAAAAAACATTCAACAAGAGATATTAATGAATACAATAAAGGCTTTAGATTTAGATATTGAGGATTTTAAATCTAACAAAATTAGCCATGAGTTAATCCAAATAGTTGAAGAGATTGTTACAGCTCAGGATAATCAGCTTTCTAAGGATCAAATAGTTAACTTACAAAATAATGATGAGCTAAACAAAATATTAGAGAAAATTGATAGACCTTTAGAAAAACTCCTTACTGAATTAAAGGATATGAAAAATTCCCATGGGCAAGAAGAAAAGTTAGAATCCTTAGATATTAGTAGAACCAATAGAATAATTTCCTTCCTTCAAGAAAAGACAGAAAATGATTCAAAGGATATAAAATTTAATACAAACAAAGAGAGTATATTGGGAGAAAACTTGAAGGATGCTGAAGGAAAATTGATTAAAGTGAAAGAGACAGGTGAAATAAATGAAAAAAGCATTGGTAGTTTAAAAGAATTAAATATAAGAGATATAAGAGAGTCAAAGGGAAAAGACATATCTACAAATAATAGTCTATCTATTTTCGATAAGTTAGATCTTGCTAATAAGCCTCAGCATCAAGTAGAAATTAAAAACATGCACGAGATTACTAAAGAGATGATTAAAGAAATTAAGGTATTAAAAAATGGAAAGCAATCTAATTTGCAATTAAAGTTAAGACCAAAGGAATTAGGAGAAATTGAGATTAAGTTAGAAATGAAAGCAGGAGAAGTTGTAGGGAAGATTCTAGTGGAAAGTATGGCTGTAAAGGGAGCTATAGAAAATCAACTACAACATTTAAAAGAACAACTAAGAAACCAGAACATTCTTATTCAAGAGGTAGAAGTAGATTTACAACAGCATAGCCAAAGAGATAATCCAGAAAACAGACAAACATTCTTTAATGAAGATAATTTGCCTAATTATGTATCAAGGCAAGCCTATGGAGAGGATGATGTGGCAGAGGTAATGGGAAATGCCTGGCAGCCATTAGTAGTGAATTCCTATTATAGTAGAGGACAAGCTTCCTCACTAAATATATTAGCATAGGAGGTTAATAAATGGATATTTCAAAAGTGTATTCCCACAATACCACTCTAGAAAGTCAAAGGACTCCAACAACAGAATTAGGAAAAGATGAATTTCTGGGGATTTTAGTAGCACAACTTCAAAATCAGGATCCCTTAAGTGGAGGGGATAATACAGAATATATAGCACAATTAGCTCAATTTAGCTCCTTAGAACAAATGCAGAATTTAAATGCAAATCTGGAAACTGGTTTTTCTATGATGCTTTATCATCAAAATGCCCAATACGCAAGTCAGCTTATAGGTAAAAATGTAACCTTAAATACTGGAGACGATATTATTCAAGGTGTTGTAGAAAAAACTAAATTATCTGAGGGTAATGTTCGTATAGTAGTAGATGGAAAGCCCTATTGGCTTGAACAAATAATTGAAATTGAAAATGCACAGGCTCAGTCAGAGGAAGCACCAGAGGAATAGGATATGTATAAGAACTATAAAAGGAAAGGGTGATTTAATGTCTTTTAAGATTAATAATGGATACATTCAGCCCTTATTAGAACCAGGACAGCAAAAAAGGGATAAAAATAAAATTCATAAAAACCAAAATTCATTTCAAAATATCCTTGAACAACAAATTCAAAAATCTAATGGAAATATTAAAGTTTCTAGTCATGCAAATAGAAGATTATCAGAAAGAAATATAACACTTAATGATAGGGATTTACAAAGTTTAAGCAAAGCAATGGATAAGGCTAAGGAGAAGGGTGCTAAGGAATCCTTAATGATTTATAAGGATATGGCTTTTATTGCAAGTATTAGAAACCGAACCCTTATTACAGCAATGGATCCCAAAAACAGTAATGAAAAAATATTTACGAATATTGACAGTGCTGTCATTGTAGATTAACTTGGCTGGACCTCCTAGAGGAAGCCAATATGTTACCAAACGACAGAGGTGACATAAACAAACATATCAAGAGGAGGAATTAATAATGTTACGATCTTTATATGCAGGTGTAAGTGGGATGACAAGTAATCAAACAAAGATGGATGTTATTGGTAATAATATTGCAAATACAAATACAACAGCCTTTAAATATGGTCGGGTAAGATTTCAAGATATGCTAAGTCAGACCCAGGCAAATGCTCAATCACCTAGTGCTCAAGGAAAAGGAGGTATAAATCCCCAACAGGTAGGGCTTGGTGTTAGTGTTGCAGCCATTGATACAGTATTTGAAGGAGGAGCCTTACAGCCTACAGGCAGGGACCTTGATTTTGCAATAGAGAACGAAGGGTTTTTCATAGTTTCAGAGGATTCTTCAGGGATAATGAAAAGATATACCAGGGATGGAGCCTTCTTTAAGGATTATCAAGGGAACTTAGTAAATGCTGAAGGGCTTAGGATATTAGGATATCAGCCTATTAGCGGTAAGAGTACCCAGGATATTAATGATATTAATACGGCAAATAATGCTAATCTAAAACCACTAAGTATTCCTGGAGAAATAGATGCAGGTTTTGCAGAATATATTAATTATGCACAGATGTATAATGATGAAGCTAATGAGATTTATGTTATATCTGATTTTGATAATATTTCGGATTTAGATAGAGCTATACAATCAGCAGAGGAAATATTTAAACTAGCTAATGATGTTTTGACCATGGCACAGGTAGCAATGCAATATTCAAGATCCTCTGTATTTGAAAGTGCTATTAATGATGAAGAAGCTAATTTAAAGGCTGCAATGGATGAATTCCAAACTGCAATAGATAGTGCAGACATTGATGCTATTAAAGAAGCTTTAGTAGGAAATGATGGAGATGGTGGAGCGATGGGAGCTGCTAAAAAGCTACAGGTTGCAATTGAAGAAGCGGATAATAATCCTAAAGAAAAAGTTACCCTTGAAGCATATTCAATTGACGGTTCAGGTTTAATCTCTGCAGTATATGATGATGGGCAGGTTTACTTTCTAGGTCGATTAGGTATGGCAATGTTTGAAAATCCTGAGGGTCTTGAAAAATTAGGAGGAAATACCTATTGTGATAGCCGTAACTCTGGGGTACCACAAATAGGTAACCCAAATGAGGATGGCTTTGGTATTGTACGACAAGGAAACTTAGAGATGTCTAATGTAGATTTAGCCAATGAATTTACAGAGATGATCATAACTAGCAGAGCTTATCAGGCAAATTCTAGAACTATTACTACATCTGATGAAATGCTTCAGGAGTTAATTAATCTAAAAAGGTAGGTAGAAGTTAAGGCATAAGGGCATCAAGTAAAAGGAAAAGCAAAAGGGACGGTTCTTTTTGCTTGAGCCCCTTCTTAGACTTATTGTACATAGGAAAGAGTGAATAAAATGATTAAATTAAAGACCTTAAAAGGGAATATATTTTACCTAAATGCTGAGCTTATTGAAAAAATAGAAGAGCTTCCTGATACTTTGATTACCCTAATAGGAGGTAAAAAGTTGTGGGTAAGTGAAAGTGCAGATAAGGTTGTAGAGAAAGTAATTTCGTATAAGAAAGCTATCCATTGTTCTGATTGGGAGGTGAATTCATGAAAAAAAATATAATACCATTAATAGCACTTTTCGTAGGCTTTACTTTGATTATTTCAGCTATCGCCATAGATGAAGGAAGTATATTACTATTTTGGAGTATATCATCATTGTTTATTACAATGCTAGGCTCATTTTGTGCCTTAATGGTTAGTTTTCCATTTAAATACTTAAAGGCAGTACCCTCTTTAATGAAACAAATTTTTTTAGTATCCTCTGATTCTAGACGAGAGTTAGTTGCTCTATTTTCAGAGCTTTCTAGAAAGGCGAGAAGAGAAGGTTTATTATCCTTGGAAGATGAAATCTCAAACTATGATGATCAATTTTTAAAGAGAGGTCTACAAATGGTTGTTGACGGCATCGAGCCTGAGACCATTAAAGATATCTTAGATTTAGAAATTGAAACAACTGAAAATAGACATGGTATCGGTCAAGATATCTTTAGAGCTTGGGGGGAATTAGCTCCGGCATTCGGTATGATAGGGACATTAATTGGTTTAATTATTATGCTAAGTGATTTAGAAGATCCTTCAAATATAGGTAAGGGCATGGCAACAGCTTTGATTACTACCTTCTATGGAACATTATTTGCAAATCTTGTTTTAATTCCCATTGCTAATAATCTAAAGGCTCAGACTGAGGAAGAATTATTTACTAGGGAAATGATGATAGAAGGAATATTGGCAATTCAATCAGGCATTAATCCACGAATTGTCGAAGAAAAGCTAATGACATACCTATCACCCCAAGAAAGAATACAGGAAAAAGAAAAAGAAAAAGAAATGGTGACTGAATATGAATAGAAAAAGAAGTAAACAAGGGGGAAGTAAAGGGTCGCCTGCCTGGACAACCACATTTTCAGATCTAATGACATTACTTTTAACTTTTTTCGTATTATTATATTCCTTTTCTACTTTAGATGCTGAAAAGTTTAAAAATATAGCTAATGCTTTGCAAACTGCTCTTACCGGGCAAGGTGCAGTTACAATATTTGAAAATGATACGCCACCTGGGGAGATACCTATAGAAGAAATGAATCCATCACCTGATGATTTAACTAATATAAACAATGAGACTAAGGAAATTTACGAAATTGTTTATAATTTTATAGATAGGGAGGGCCTTGAAGCGGAAGTATCTATACGAGCTGATCACAGGGGAGTTATTATTGATATTAAGGATACCATTTTATTTGATTCAGGAAAGGCTAATTTAAAATCTGGGAGTAAAAGTGTTTTAGAGAAAATAACAAAATTAATTAATGAATTTGAAAATGAGATTATTGTAGAGGGACACACCGATAATGTTCCAATGAACAACTCTAGATTTCCAACTAATTGGGAGCTTTCAGTAACTAGAGCAACTACTGTAGTTAGGTATTTCGTAGAGGAAAGAAGTATTAATCCGGAGAGATTATCTGCAGCAGGGTATGGAGAGTATAGCCCAATTGTACCTAATAATAATTCTAATAATAGGGCTTTAAATAGAAGAGTTAATATACTAATAGTAACTTCACAGGAGGGAGAGAGGTAAATGGAACAAGTAATTAAGAAGAAAAGGAAAAAATGGATTATTTTTATTATAATTCCTATTATTATCTTGATAGTTGCTTTTCTAGTATATTGCTTCCTAGCCAAGATATTTATATTTCAAGAAAAAGTAAGGCCGGATGATACTGGATTTACATATGCAATGGAGGAATTAGTAATTAATTTAAGGAATGATAACCGTTATTTGAAAACAGAAATTGCATTAGGTTATGGGGTAAAGAAGGATGTAGATTTAATAAAACAAAAGGAGACTCAATTACTAGATAACATTATATCTATATTAAGAAGTAAATCCCGTGAAGATATTATGCCTGTAGAAAATACAGAGGGCTTAAAGAATGAGATTAAGAGTAAACTCAATCAACAATTTGAAGAAAAAGTAATTACAGACATATATATAACAGAATTTTTAATTCAATAATAGGAAGAGGGAAGAAATATGCTGCAAGATACCGATATGCTTTGGAGTACATTAAAACTTATATTAGCTCTTCCTGTGGTTATATTACTTGCTTACATAAGTCTTAGACTTACCAACCAATATTTGACTAAGCATAATCAGGGAAAGAATATACAGGTTTTGGAGAGAACTCCCATTAATAATAAGGCGTCTATATGTGTAGTAAGAATTGGTGAAGAATTTATGGTAATGGGTATTAGTGAAAATTCTTTTGAAGTAATAAAAACACTTGATCAAGATGAAGTTAAAGACTATGTAAATTCCAATACAAATATAAACCTTGCTGAGGCATTTAATATTAATATAAATAAATTTAAAAAAGGAAAATCTAAGCATGAGTAAAAAAACAGGCATTATTTTATTAATTATTATTATATTTTTCTTAATACCACAAGCTGTTGAGGCTACAGAAACTACTTTACCTATTCCAAATTTAGACATTGGAATAGGACAGGCTGAAGAACCACAGGAATTTGTGAACAGCATAAATATTTTAATATTATTAACAATATTAACCTTAGTTCCTTCATTTTTAATATTAGTGACTTCTTTTACAAGAATTGTGGTTGTTTTTTCATTTTTAAGAAGTGCTTTGGCTACCCAACAAACTCCGCCAAATCAAGTTTTAATTGGTTTAACTTTGTTTCTAACAATCTTTATTATGGCACCTGTTTATGGTCAAGTAATGGAAGAAGCAGTAAATCCTTATCTAGATGGAAGTATAACTCAAGAACAGGCTATTGAAGTTGGAGGTGCACCTATAAAGGAATTTATGCTAAAACAAACCAGGGAAAAAGATTTAGCTTTATTTGCAAGTATTTCCCAAGATGAAATGCCAGAGGATAGAATGGATACAGCCTTCAGTTCATTAATTCCAGCCTTTGTGATTAGTGAATTAAAAACTGCATTTCAAATTGGATTTTTATTATATATTCCATTTATAGTAATTGATCTAATTGTTGCAAGTATTCTTATGTCAATGGGTATGTTTATGCTACCCCCTGTAACAATATCCATACCTTTTAAGCTATTGTTATTCATTATGGTAGATGGATGGCATTTGATTGTTAAATCCTTAGTGGAAAGCTTTATTTAGACAGGAGGGAAAAAATGAGTCAAGCGGTTGTGTTAGATATTATGAAGGATGCCCTTACCACTATTATAATGATTGCTGGACCCATATTAGTAATTGCACTTTTGGTTGGACTATTAATAAGTATATTGCAGGCAACTACCCAAATACAAGAACAAACATTAACCTTTGTGCCCAAAATTTTAGCTGTTTTTTTATCCTTGTTTCTTTTTGGTTCTTTTATGCTAAACACCTTAGTTAGTTTTGCAAATCGTATGTTTGGCTATATAACAAATATAATTCAATAGGTGATGTATTGTGTCAATTCTTACAATGGAAGGATTTTTGGTTTTTTTTCTAATATTTATGCGTATTTTAAGTTTTATGATTGCATCGCCATTATTTAGTATAAAGGGAATTCCTAGTCTTCTTAAAATTGGTTTATCGATTATATTATCCTATCTATTATTTATGGTAATTGGGGATAGTGTTTCAATATCTTCGGAATCACTAATTGCTTATGGAATCATGATAGTTAATGAAGTATTGTTCGGACTAGCTCTTGGTTTTGCAGTTAATTTAATTTTTATTTGTATACAGATGGCTGGGCAAATGATTGATTTTCAAATAGGCTTTTCCATGGCAGCCACTTTTGATCCTTTGACAAATAATAAGGTTTCTCTCTTTGGGAATATGTATTATTGGGTAGGAATAGCATTATTCTTTGCAGTTAATGGACATTATTATCTTATTTATTCCTTAGCACAAAGCTTTGAACTAGTGCCCTTAAATAGCTTAACCTTTTATGAGTTAAATGCAGGTGCAATTATTGATCTTTTTTCTGGGGGTTTTTTAATTGCATTTCAAATTGCAGTTCCAACAATAATTATCCTCCTATTGATGGATGCAATAATGGGTTTATTGGCAAGAACAGTACCTCAATTAAATATATTGATGCTTGGACTCCCACTAAAAGTATTGGTGGGCTTGCTTTCTACAATTGTTTTATTACCAGCCCTAGGGAATATGATGGTGTATGTTATTGAAAGTTTACCCTATCGTATAAATGATTTATTAAATATTATTCCCTTTATATTTCTCTTTGCAGCTGATGAGAAAACTGAGCAACCAACACCTAAAAAGTTGGATGATGCTAGGAAAAAAGGACAGGTTGCTAAAAGCACAGATCTTAACTCAGCAATTATATTATTATTATTGGTGATTTTGATTTCAACATTAGGCAATTTTATCTTCTCTAATATTTATTTATTTTTACAGAATTCTTTGGGAAATGGACTCAATATAAATATAACTCAAGGTAATATTTCCCAATTTATATTAGAACATATTTTAGCATTCTTTAAAATTACTATTCCTATTTTAGGTGGAGTAATGGTAGTTGGAGTTTTAACAAATCTTCTTCAAATAGGTTTTATTCGATCTCTTCATCCCTTAAAACCGGATATTAAGAGGTTAAATCCTATAGAGGGATTTAAACGAATATTTTCAAAAAAATCATTATTTGAACTTACCAAAAATCTTTTGAAGCTTGTTGTAGTTGGGTTTATAGCATATTCCTTTATCAATGATAATTTAAAAAACATTTTTTCTACTACACAAATGAGTATTCAAGGTTATTTTCCTTTTTTTAAGGAAATCGTATTGGGACTAATGTTAAGAATAGGCGTAGTAATGTTGATTTTATCAATTATTGATTATATATATCAACGTTATGAATTTAAGAAAAATCTAAGAATGACAAAGCATGAGATTAAAGAGGAAATGAAACAAATGGAGGGAGATCCTCAAATAAAATCCCTAAGAAAGCAAAAACAAAGACAATTAGCAATGAAACGAATGATGGCTGAGGTCCCAAATTCCACAGTTATTATAACAAATCCAACCCATTTAGCAATTGCAATTAAGTATGATGAAAAAACTATTGGTGCACCAATAGTATTGGCAAAGGGTGCGGATTATGTAGCAGAAAGAATTCGGGAAATTGCAAAACAAGAGAAAATCCCTATTATTGAAAATAAGCCCCTAGCTAGGGTTTTATATAAAGAAGTAGATGTTGGGCAAGAAGTACCCATGGAATTGTACCAGGCGGTTGCTGAAATTTTAGCTATCGTATATAGGATGGAGAACAAATCTAAGTTTGTATAGGTAAGGGAAAAGGGAACAAATACTAGTTGATAGTTGTTAGATGCTAGAAAAAATATTAATGCGATATACACTGGGCTTTACTAGAAACCAGCAACCAGTATCTAGGAACTAGAATTACCGATAACTGATAACTGATAACTGATAACTGATAACTGATAACCAATAACTTTTGGCAACTAATAAATAAAGGATGTAAACAATATGGCTAAAAATAATAAAAACATTTTACAAATTATGATAAACAACATGGATGTAATGGCAGCTATAGGCGTTCTGGGAATAATTGCTATGATTATTCTACCGATATCCACTGGTCTTTTAGATTTACTATTAACCTTTAATATAACCTTTTCAATAATTATAATATTATTAACATTATTTACAACGGAAATATTACAATTTTCTATCTTCCCTACCTTACTTTTAGTTACAACATTATTTAGATTGGGGCTTAATATTTCTTCTACTCGCTTAATATTAAGTCAAGGAAATGCTGGAGAAGTAATTGCAGCATTTGGAAGTTTTGTTACTGGGAACAACTATATTGTTGGAGCAATAATTTTTATAATAATTGTTATTATTCAATTTGTGGTCATTACCAGCGGTGCAGGTAGGGTAGCGGAGGTGGGAGCAAGATTTACACTTGATGCAATGCCCGGAAAGCAGATGAGTATAGATGCTGATTTAAATGCTGGTATTATTAATGATCAAGAAGCAAAGATCAGAAGAGAAAAGCTACAACAAGAGGCAGATTTTTATGGAGCTATGGATGGTGCCAGTAAGTTTGTAAAGGGGGATGCTATAGCAGGAATAATAATTGTCTTTATCAACTTAATTGGCGGAATTGCTATATTTACCGGTCAAAAAGGTCTAAGTATTATGGAAGCCTTAGAACGATTTGGGCTATTGACTATAGGTGATGGTTTAGTAAGTCAAATACCTGCTCTATTAATATCTGTTGCATCTGGAATATTGGTAACAAGGTCAGCTTCCCAGAAAAACTTTGGTACTGATTTGGGTAAGCAGCTATCAACCTTTCCAAAGGTTATTGCCATCGCGGCAGTAGTGGTTTTAATCCTTGGACTAGTACCTGGACTACCTAGCATACCATTTTTCATATTATCCGTAGGCTGTGGCTCAGTGGCTTACATATTGAGAGAAGAAGAAAAGGAAAATGAAATATTATTAGAAAAAGAGGCAGAAGAGGAGTATAGACCAGAAAATAGAGAGCCTGAGAATATTATGCAATATGTACAGGTAGAGCCCATAGAAATCGAAATTGGATATGGTTTAATCCCTTTAGCAGATGACAATACAGGGGGAGATTTATTAGAGAGAATAGCTGGAGTACGAAGACAATGTGCCCAGGAAATGGGTATAATTGTGCAGCCTATTCGAATTAGAGATAATTTACAACTTCAAACAGATATGTACACATTAAAAATTAAAGGAATTGAGGTAGCCAGTGGGAAGATACTTGTTAACCATTTAATGGTTATGAATCCTAGCAATGAAAAAATTGAACTTGAAGGTGTAGAAACCGTTGAACCAGCCTTTGGACTGCCAGCTTTATGGATAGAAGAGAGTCATAGGGATAAGGCTGAGATGATGGGGTATACAATTGTTGATGCTACCACTGTGATGGTTACACACTTAAGTGAGGTTATAAAGGAGCATAGCTACGAGCTTATAGGAAGAAGAGAAATAAAAGAGCTATTAGATGTGCTTAAGGAAAATTATAGCGCAGTTATAGAAGAATTAATACCTGACTTATTAACCTTAGGTGAAATACAAAAAGTATTACAAAACCTATTAAGAGAAAGAGTTCCTATTAAGGATTTGGTGACTATTCTTGAAACTCTTGCTGATTATGCAGTTAACACAAAGGATATTGAATTATTAACTGAATATGTAAGACATTCTCTAAGTCGAAACATTGTAACTCCCTATATAGATAATAATAAATTATTAAATGTTGTTACAATACATCCACAATTAGAACAATATATTTATGATAATATACAAAAGTCTTTTCAAGGATCTTTTCCAGCTATAGAACCTAGTATTAATACAAAGATATTGGAAAATATACATGAACAAATAGAAAGATTATCTCTACAACAAATTAATCCAGTAATTCTTGCATCTCCAAGAATTCGTGCTCCCTTGAAAAAAATGATTGAACTGGCTTTTCCACAAATTGCAGTGTTATCCTTAAACGAAATACCTAACTCAGTAGAAATTGAAGCAGTAGGGATGGTGAATATTGATGATCATTAAAAGATATTTAGTAAGGGATATGAATGAAGCCATGATAAAAATACGCAATGAGTTAGGCAGTGAGGCAATCATTGTAAGTAATAGGCGCATTAGACAGAAGGGATTAAGAAATATATTTAAAAAAAAGGTTTTAGAAGTAACGGCAGTAGTAGATAAAAAAAATAAATTTGATAATACAGAAATAAAAGAAAAATTAGAGGCAGTTAAAAAGAATACAAATTCAGAGATTGAATCCAATATAAAGGAAATACCTTCCCAACAGGAAAACAATAGTAACTTGAAAGAAGATATAAGTGAATTAAGAAAAATGATTAATAAATTAATGATTGAAAGTAATAAAAATGTTGAGAATCAGCCTAAGGAAGATATTAAGAATAAAAATTTACAGGTCCCAGAACTAACTAATAAAAAAGATAATAATTTACTTATAAATCATTTAGATGAAATGATGTTAGATGATGGAATTATAGAAGGCTTTACACAATTTTGCAGAGAAAATAATATATATTCCAATATAAATGATGATGTATTATTCCAATATTTCCAAAGTATTTTGGAGCAAAGTATTTTTAAAGAAGAGGATACTGAAGAAAAAATCTGGACATTTATAGGACCTACAGGGGTAGGGAAAACTACGACAATTGCAAAAATAGCAGCCCAGGAATCCATTAATAAAGGTAAGAAGGTAGGGTTGATTACTCTTGACACCTATCGTATAGGTGCAGTAGAGCAGCTAAAAACCTATGCAAATATATTGGACATTCCATTGGAGGTAGTGGTTACTAAGTTAGATTTGACTAAAGCTATTGAGAAACTAAAGGATTGTGATTTGATTTTAATAGACTCAACAGGACGAAGCTCTCTAAATCAAGAACAATTATTAGAGACAAAGGAGTTATTAGATTCCATTAATAATAAAAGAAATATACTTGTGGTTAGTGCAACAACCCGAAATAATGATTTAAAAACCATTATAACTAATTATAGTAGTATTAGCTTTGATTATATAATTTTAACCAAGATGGATGAAACTAAATGTTATGGAAATATTTTCAATATAAATCTCTATGCAGATAAGCCACTTTTATTTATTACAACGGGACAATGTGTACCAGATGATATTAAGAAAGCCTCAATGGATAATCTATTAAACTATATTTCCAGCGAGGTGGTGATATAGTGGATCAAGCAGAGAAGTTAAGATTTTTAATGAAGAAAAACCTTGAATTATCATCTAAACTTAAAAAACCCATTGGTATTTATACTATTGCAAGTGGTAAAGGAGGCGTAGGGAAAACTAATGTTGTAGTAAATTTAGCAATTGCACTCCAAAAAAGAGGAAAAAAGGTATTAATAATTGATGCGGATTTAGGGATGGCAAATGTAGATGTTATATTAGGATTATATCCACAAAGCACCCTATATGATGTACTTTTTCATGGTAAGTCTTTTGAAGAGACAATAATAAATGGACCTGAAGGTATTAAAATTTTGCCTGGAGGGTCGGGTATTATGGAAATGGCAACTCTAAGTGTAGAAAAACAAGAAGCTATTGCCCATGAATTTTTAACCTTAGAGGATATTGATATTATTCTAATAGACACAGGAGCAGGTATCTCGAAGAACCTTTTATCCTTTATTACATTTTCTCAAGAGTTAATAATTGTAACTACTCCTGAACCAACAGCACTTACGGATGCTTATAGCGTTATAAAGGTGATGGCTAATTATAAACTCAAAGATAAGATACAGATTATCATTAATAAATGTCCAAATGGCATTTCAGCAATAAATACATATGAAAAACTTCGAAAAACAACGGATGCTTTTCTTAAAGTTCAGTTAGTAAGTATAGGTTATATTTTAGAGGATCCAAGGGTAGTAAATTCGGTAATGAAACAAATTCCCTTTGTTATTCAGTATCCTCAATGTATTGCCAGTAAGTGTATAGATACAATTGCAGATAAAATTCTAGGACAAAAAAATAGTATAAAAATTAAATCAATACAAGAAGTATATAATCGTCTACTAAAAGTATTTGGATAATGGGGGTGTTACTATTAATAAAATAGATTTTAAATTAAATGGTAAAATCGAGTTTGTCTTCGATGAGGGTGGACCTGGTGTTAGTTTAATTCAAGATGTTCAGGATGATTATATTCTGATAACCATACCTATGAAGGGAATTAATATAAAAATTCTCTGCAAAGATGAGGAGATTGATGGGTTTTATTATGATGGCAATAATGTATACATGTTCACATCTAAAGTATTAGATCGTATTGTAGATAATATTCCTCTTTATAAGATAAGTATTCCAAATTCCTTTAAGAAAGTACAAAGAAGAGATTTCGTACGCATTCCCATATCCATACCTATAATTTATACAAACTATAATGATGAACTTAAAGATATGGAGATGAGCAAAAGGGTAGAGGAGATAGAGAAATACTATAATAGTAAATGGAAAAAAGGTTATACCTGGGATCTAAGTGGAGGAGGGGCTAAAGTAAATTTATATAAGCCCCTGAGGACAGATAATATAATATATCTCATTTTAAAACATGAAAATTTATATATAGGGGTTAAGGGCAGAGTGGTAAGGTGTATTCCATACCTTTTTAAAAAACAGATAAGTTATCATATAGGATTAGAATTTGTAGAAATTTCAGAGGGAAAGCGAGATAAGATAATTAGATTTATATTTGCAAAATTAAGAGAGATGCAAAACAAAGATTTATAAGAGAAAGGGGTGGTAAAATAATGGGTTTGGCATATAATTCCAAGAGTTCTTCAGAAGAAATGATAACTGAATATCTGCCATTAGTAAAACAAATAGTAGATCAGATGAATGTAAAAAATAAGCATGAATTTGATAGGGATGATTTAGTCAGTATTGGTGTATTGGGATTGATAGATGCAATTAATCGCTATGATTATGAAAAAAAGACTCCCTTTAGCTACTATGCTAAATGGAGGATAAGGGGAACAATAATTGACGAGTTAAGGAAAAATGGTAAGGTTTCTAGAGATAAAATAAAAAAACTTAAGATTTTAAATCAAGCAAGAAATGACCTGCAGCAAAAATATCTAAGAGAACCAAGCAATAGGGAGTTATGTGAACATTTATTAATTACCCCTAAAGAGTTATATGAAATAGAGGACGCCATACACTATCTATCACAATATTCCTTAGAAGAAGTATTGTTTGTAGGTGATGAAAGGGAATTTCAATTAATTGATGTTATAGAAGATACTAAAATACAAAGTCCAGAAGAAGAATTTTTAAAGGGAGAAAAAGAAGAAAGATTAGTTAATGCTATTGAGAAATTAAATAAACGGGAGCAAACGATATTAAACTTATATTATAAAGAAGAATTAACCCTAAAGGAAATAGGAGAAATATTAAATATCTCATTATCAAGAGTTTCTCAAATTCACGGAAGGATTTTATTAAAATTACGTAAGTTATTAAAATCCATATAGAGAAAGTGGTGATAAAGCTAATGATATACATACTTTTCATAATAGGAATTATTATTTGTTTTTATGGGTGGAGATTAATAAAAGAGGAAAGCAAAATTCATAAAGATGCTTTTAAAGAGGTTATATCAGAGCAAAACAAAGATAATGCAGATTTTATAAAAATATTAACAATTAATACTGAATTAAAAAATCAACTTATTACATTAGAGGACAAGCTAAATATTTTATTAAAGGATACAAAAGAAATTAAACATTTATCTGTTAATGATAAAGAATATGGCAAGGAATCAGAATTAACTAAAAATGAACCAGAAAGTATATATAAAGAAGATGATAATTATCCTAATTATAATGAAGCAGCAAATAAAATAAAAAAAATGACAGAGGAAAATAAGAGTATTGAAGAAATGGCATCAGCATTAAGTATTGGAAAGGGGGAGGTATTATTATTAAAGAGACTATTAAAAGAATAAAGGCTAAAATAGATGGAAAGTTTATTTTAGGAATTGGCATAGGAATAATAATTGCTTGTATATTAATTTTCCCCTCCTATCAAAGAAAAGCTTCACCAGCAGAAATTGAAGTACAAGCAAAAAAAATGGGAATGATTTATGCAGATGATATTAAAGCAATTCCACAGGAAATGGAAGGGGTGAATAAATAAATGATAAGAGGTCTATATACAAGTGCAATGGGTATGATTGTACAGGAAAAAAGACAGGCTAATGTTTCACAAAATCTTTCTAATGTTGAAACAAATTCCTTTAAAAAACAAGAGATTATTGCAAAGGCATTTGATAGGGTTGGAGTGAAAAACAGAGGAAATAATCTTCAGGGCAATAGACTCACTACCATAGGAGAAATGCATCTAGGAGTAGAGATTGATGATTTATATAATGATTTTCAACAGGGAATATTAGAAGAAACAAACAACTCATTGGATCTAGCGATTGAAGGGGAAGGGTACTTTACAATTCAATTACAAAATGGAGATTTTGCTTATACTAGGGATGGAAGTTTTAAGATAAACGAGAATGGACAATTGGCAACAAAACAAGGATATTTAGTAATGGGAAGAAATGAATATAATGGGAACCTAGAAAGTATTCAATTAACCTCAGATGAAATTCAAGTGGGTACACGAGGTATTATAAGCTTACCCGATGGACAAAGTCACACTTTAAATATAGTTAGTTTTGTTGATGCCCAGGCATTGCAAAGATTAGGAGAAAATATTTATACCATGGAAGGTGAACAACCCTTATTAGGGGTTGAATATTCCTTAAGACAAGGATTTGTTGAAAAATCTAATGTTAATCCATTAGAGGAAATGGTAAAAATGATTGAAATAACACGGAGCTTTGAATCTAATCAAAGGGTAGTTCAATCGATGGATGAAACCTTAGGAAAAGCCGTAAATGAAGTAGGTAAATTATGATAGGGGGGTATAATAATGTATAGAATTTTACAAACAGGAAGAACTGGTTTAGAAGCCCTTCAGAAAAAGATGGATACAATTTCAAACAATATAGCTAATGTTCAAACCCATGGATATAAAGGGATGGAAGTACAATTCGAGGACTTAGTATATGATGAAGTGGCAAATAAGGGAGTTCCCCTATCTCAAGAAGCCAGGGAAAAACCAATAGAGATTGGAACTGGAAGCAGAGTTAAAAGCACAGAACGAAGATTTATCCAGGGGATATTAGAAGAAACCACCTATCCCTATCATTTGGCCATTGAGGGAGAGGGTTTTTTCGGAGTTCAAGATGCAAATGGTGAAACCTACCTTACAAGGGATGGGGGCTTTACCCTAGATTCTCAAGGACAATTAGTTGACAGTCGTGGGAATCATGTAATAATGGATACTTATTCTCCCCTATCCCAGTGGAGTAAAAATGGTATTGTGATAAACGAGGCAGGTGTTGTATCAGGATTAGATGATATAGGTCAACCAGTCGAAATCGGGAGTATTAGATTATTTAATGTTCCTGATAAAAGTATACTTATTAGTAAGGGTGATAATTATTTTTCAACAGAAAACTTAGAAGTTATTTATACTAATGAAAATATAAATGAAGATTGGGGTAGTATACATCAAGGCTACTTAGAAAAATCATCAGTTAATATTGGTAAGGAATTAGTAGATATGCTTGTAACTCAGCGTGCATATCAAATAAATACAAAAAGTATTCATTCAGCTGATGAAATGTGGAGTATGGTAAATCAATTAAAAAGGTAGGTAATTAAATATGGAGGTAAGTTATGAAAATAAATACATCCTTAAACATTAGTAAACAAGAACAGCAATTAAAAAATATAGAAAAGGATAAAGAAAAAGCTGGAGAAATATTTGAAAAGATGCTTCTACAGGAAATGATTAAAGGAATGTATAAAACTGTTAAATTTGAAGAAGAAGAAAGTTCGGTGGAAAATGATTTTTATCAAGACCAAATGATTGATATTCTATCGGATAAAATTGTAGAGGCTAAAGCATTAAATATAAAGGAAAAATTATTTAAAGACTAAAAACCACAAAAATGACCCTCCTCTTGAAGGAAGGTCATTTTTGATTGCTCTTAAAGGATAATACCAACCCTAAGTAATATCAAAAAAATCACCCTATGTATCTTGTCCAGCTAATTGTAAATCATGTTCTTCTTGAATATTTTCTAAAGAGGACATAATACAATTACCTTGAAAACTAGCTCCTTCATCTATAATAAATTTTTCTACCTCTATATCACCTAACATTTTAGCAGTTGATGTCAGTTTTAATTGTCCATCTACATGTAGGTCGCCTATAACTTTTCCAGACATATGCACATTAGATGCGTTAACAATACCTTCAATAACAGCGGTTTCACCAATAACCAGATTACCCTGTACTTCTAATTCTCCCTTTAGATAGCCTTCTATACGTACGGAACCACTAGCCTTTACATTTCCCTTAACATGAAAGTTTTTACCTAATATTGTTTCTACCTTATCATAGCTTTGAACTTCTTGCTTTTTAAACATAAACTACCCCCTTTATAGTTTTTACAATTTACTTAGTGCTCAAAATATTATTTTCCTAGAAATTTCATAGGATCTACGGGATTACCATTAACATGTATTTCGAAATGAACATGGGGTCCGGTGCTATTTCCTGAATTTCCTAATTTTGCAATAACTTGACCTCTTTCTACCTGTTGACCTACTTCCACTTTAATTGAAGAATTATGACCATAAAGGGTAGTAAATCCATGCCCATGGGATATTAAAACGGTATATCCTAAGCCACCTTTCCAACCAGCAGAAATAACCCTGCCATTACCAGCAGCTCTTATTGAAGAACCGTATGTATTAGCAATATCAATACCTGTATGAAAGGTTGAAGCACCCCATCTTGGTGCTCTACGGCTGCCAAAGGGAGAGGTGATACGCCCATTATTAGGCCAACCGGTAGGTCGTGCTGCAAGATAATTCAATTGGTCAGTTACATCTAACTTTAGGGTATGAAAGTTATCTTCCTCTTTGGATATGTTTTCATCTATTTTATCTAAGTCATTTTTAATCTGCATGAGAATATTACCCTGGTCATATTGTTGTGATGAATCTATATTACGGCTATATATTCCGCCACGGCTGGTTTGTTCTTCTGTGTCTTTATTATTTTGTGAGTACAAAATAGAAGCTTCCTCATTTTCTGTATCATCCTCATCAGTAGATAAACCTACTAAATCCTTAACTTCATTTTCTAGCTTGCTAAGATTATTAATTTTCTCGCTTATATTTTGAGTATAAGCCTGAAGCTCACTAATTTGTTTTTTTTGTTTATCATTAACAACCTCTAGAGTCTCTATATCCTTGGTTTTTTTAGCATATTCGATCTTTATATTTATAAAGGAATATATAAAATAAGTTGAGATTACTAAAATAGATGCTAAAATAAGAGTAATAGTTCTTAAAATCCATTTAGGGAATCTAAAGGTTTTTAATTTATCTTCATCATTTGGGATCATCATAAAGGTATAAACTGATTTGTGATTATGTTTGCCCTTATCCATGAATTCTCCTCCTTGCATTCTTGTCTTAGAATATTTTACCTTAAACGGGATAATGAAACAAGCCATAATATGGATGTTTAATTAAAAACATTTTTTAATAGGAAAATAATGAAAAAAACTAATATTTATTATAAAATATTAGGTATAAAATACTAGTACAATATTATAGGAGGATTTAAAATGTTATATAAAATCAGACAAAAGATATTTAGCTTTGGTGATAATTTTACGATTAAAGATGATAAGGATGAGGATCAGTTTATTGTAAGAGGTAAGGTCTTTGCAATAGGAGATAAACTAAAAATAGAGGATATGTTTGGAAATGAACTAGTTTATATAGAACAAAAGGTATTTAGACTTTTACCAGAATACAATATTTTTTCAGATGGAAAACATCTTGCAAAGGTAAAAAAGGAATTTACTTTTTTAAAACCACGATTTAATATTAGTAGTATTGTGGGGAATTATACAATAAGTGGAGATTTTTTTGGTCATAATTTTGAAATTATTAAGAATGGTAGTGTGGTTGCTTCTGTCAACAAAAAATGGATATCTTTTTCGGATACCTATATGGCAGAGATTGCAGATACAGAGGATCAAGCATTTATGCTTGCTTTAGTTATAGTTATTGATCAAGTAATACACGATAATAATAGTAACAATAATTAATCTATGACAACTCAACATAAATATGATGAAATTCTTATAAAAAAATCATCTCCAGATTTCCAAGATTTCCAAAGAATTAATGAAATTATCAGATAATATTATGTGTAATGATGTATAAATTTATCACTTATATAAATTAATGAAATAGTGAATAATTGATTATTTGAGAACTATTTTTTGAAATTTTTATTTAATAGTGTAAAATTATATTAATTAATGTTTTTAAATTTCACAAATAAAAAAATTATGGAGATTATTATGGGAAAATATAAAAATGAATTTTTCACAGTGGACGAGTTAAAAGTCAATGACATACTCTTTGCAAATACCATATTGAATAATTCTCAAGATACCATTTATTTCAAAGACTTAAATTCTACATTTATTCTGAGTAGCAAAGCTCACGCTTCATTATTTGGTGTGGAAAACCCTAAGGAGGTAATTGGTAAAAACGATTTTGACTATTTTCCTGAATATTTTGCAAAGGATGCATATAAGGATGAACAAAATATAATTGCAACTGGAGTACCTATTATTGGCAGGATAGAAAAATTGGTTCGACCTGATGGCAGTGTTACTTGGCTTTCTGCTTCAAAATACCCGCTATATGACTCTAAAGGAGAAATTGTTGGTACCTGGGGAACCTCTAGAGATATTACATTATTAAAAAATGCTGAGGAAGAATTGAAAAATCTTAATAGTCAATTGGAAGAAGCTAATAGACAATTAACAATATTGTCCGCAATAGATAGTCTTTCTGGATTATATAACCATAGACAATTTTATGAAAAAATAGACAATGCATATAATCTTTATACAAGACAGAAGGAAAAGGGATGTTATAGCAATTTCTCAATTATATTATTTGACATAGATGATTTTAAAAATATAAATGACACATATGGGCACCTAATGGGTGACTTTGCAATTAGACATGTAGCAGAAATTATGATAGATAATACAAGATCCATTGATAGTTGTTTTAGATATGGCGGTGATGAATTTGCCATATTATTATTTGATCCAGATTTAGGTGGAGCAAAAAATGTTGCTGAAAAAATACGAAAAAAAATAGAGAAAGCTTCTATTTCTTCTAAGCATCCAGAATTAAGATTGACGGTTAGTATTGGGATATCCTCTTTTAATGAGGGGGAAAAAGCTGCAGAAATAATTAAAAAAGCAGATGAAAGATTATATCAATCTAAAAATAAAGGGAAAAATATGATTAGTTAATATATTTCTATATTAAAAATTAAAAGGAGGATGTTATAGAAAAATCCTAATAACATCCTCCTTTAATTTATTTTTAGAGCTTATTATAAAGTTGAAATAAAAACAAAAATAGTTTACTATACTTATTAATGTTATAAATTTATGCAGCATAACTAGATTAAAAGGGGCTGGATTAGATAGAATGAATATATTAAAAATAATGACTGGGAAAATATTATATTATATTGCTAAATTAATAGCTTTTATATTAGATGTATTTATCGGGATTATAGAATTAATAGTGGGATTTGTGGTAAATATTGCGAGAGGTTTTATTGCATTGATAGGATTGGGAGGATGTTTCTTTATTTTTATACTAGCAGGACCCCTAGGGATCACTTTATTAATGAATCCACTCTCCCTTTTAACCATCATGTTTTTTATTATATTTCCTATACTGGGAACAAAATTTGTCTCCTTTTTAAAATATATAAGGTATATGATAACCGAATATCTATTTGATCGTGCTGCCTATCTAATAGAAGGAAAAAAGAACAGATACAAAACCTTTAATGAATATGGTAATAAGTATAAAAGAATGGAAGAAGAAAAATATAGAAAGGAACAAAAAGAGAGACAAGAAAAACAACAAAAAGAATGGGAAGAGAAATTCAGGAGATGGAATGAATATCAAAATTTCCAAGGAAGAAATAATGGGTATGGAAATACTTGGTGGGGAAACCAAAATGCAAACTATGGCAATGGTCAGACCTTTGTAAATCCATCAATAGAGTTTAAAAGTAAATATGAAAAAAGTTGTGAACTGTTAGGTGTCCCTTTCAATTCAGATAAATATCAGATTAAATTAGCATATAGAAAGAAAGCAAAACAATATCACCCGGACTTAAATAAATCGCCGGATGCAACAAAATTATTTCAACAAATAAACGATTCTTATGAATTTTTAAGTGATGGAAATATAGAACGATATAAGAGTATGATGTAAAAAAGGAGAAGGAGTGTGTATAATATGGCATGGTTTAGAAGATTTATGATAGGTAGATATGGAATGGATCAATTATCCATAGCTTTATTTGTGATTTGGGTTTTTTTATCTATCCTATCAAAAATAGTAAGCTATAATCAGATAATAAATGTGCTATATGTAATAGTAGCATTTTTAATTTTTTATAGGATGTTATCCAAAAATATTTCAAAGCGTTATCAAGAGAATATGAGATTTCTTAAGTATTGGAACCCTTTAAAAAATAAGTATAAGAATACTATTAAACATGTAAAGGATGCTAGGTACTATCGTTTTTATAAATGCACTAACTGTAAGCAAATTCTACGAGTACCAAAGGGAAAGGGCAAGATTTCTATAACATGTCCAAAATGCAAAATCACAATGATTAAAAAATCCTAATTACAAACCACCTAAAAAGGTGGTTTTTTGCATGCTTTCTTGTAGAATCATGATATAATGTATTTAAAATATGAAAACTTAGGGGGAGGGTTTAATATGATAGTTGCTCATAAAGATGATATTAAAAAGATTAAATTTGAAGGACTTCAGGTAAAGGGAGCCACAATGAAAGCGCTCATATCACCCAAAGATGGATGGGATGGTTATGTTATGAGGTTATTTGAATTAGAAGTTGATGGTTATTCACCTAGGCATACTCATCCATGGCCACATATAAACTATATAATTAGTGGTAAAGGAAGATTACATTTAGACGGCAAAGATATTGATCTTAAATCGGGTTCATTTGCATATGTGCCCTCTGATAAATTACATCAGTTTTCAAACACGGGAGATGAGGTATTGGAGTTTATTTGTATTGTTCCAGAGGAAAGACATAAATAGAGTATATTTATAAATTTTTTAATTAGAAAAGGATGTTGTTGTGGATAAAACCATAACAACATCCTTTTGGATTTCCAAGTTATTTTGTCAAAGTGGAAAGAGCTACTTAAGCATTTAACATTTAAAAACACTTCCCTTTTATTAGAAGTGTTTTTGGATAAGCCTTATTTACTTGGTTTTACATTTTTTTGTTGGGATAGCTCAATATCTTTTGAAGAAGCAAATCTTTCTCCTGCTATTATATCTACATCGTCAATAGGACTCCATGGGAAATATAAGGCGTTGGTGTTACGCTTAGGTATTTCATCTCTATTATCATTACCCTCTGAGACTATGTCCCGTATACTTTCTTTCATTCTTTCATCTCCTAACGAAATTATTTAAATATTTCTATATTATTAATAATAATTTAATTATTTTATGCTATAACTGATTTATTATACAGGTAATGTTTCTTTTTAAATTGACAATAAAAAATTATAGATATATATTTAAGGAAAACACTTTAGTATTATATATTTATGTAGATTAAAATAATATACAAAGGGAGGATTATAATAATATGAAACTACTAAATTTTAAAAAGGATAATGAAATTAGCATAGGTTTATTAACGGAAAAGGGAATTTTAGACATTAATAAAGCTGCAAAAAAATTTAATAAAAATATACCCAAAAACTTAGATGCTTTAGTTAAAGATGCTAAGTTTCTGCCTATAATTGAAAAAATAGCTGAACAAGTGGAGAAGAATAATGGTTTATCTTCACTATATCTAAGTGAAGATGATATACAATTTATGACGACTATTCTAAATCCTGAAAAAATATTATGTGTTGGATTAAATTATCTTAGTCATGCTGAAGAGGCAGGCTTTGAATTGCCAAAGGCTCCAGTTTTATTTAGTAAGTTCAATAATTCTTTAGCTGCTCACAAACAAGAGATTAAATTACCTAAAATTAGTAAAAAAATTGATTATGAAGCTGAATTAGTAATAATAATTGGTAAGGAAGCAAAGGATGTGGAAGAGGTAGACGCACTATCCTATGTTTTTGGTTATAGTGTAGGCAATGATCTTTCTGCAAGAGACCTTCAGAAAGCATCTAGTCAATGGCTGATTGGCAAAACATTAGATGACTTTGCACCCATTGGACCCTATTTAGCTACCCATGAGAATATGGACCCATCGGATTTAAAGATAGAATGTAAAGTTAATGGTGAAACGCGACAATCTTCAACTACTAAAGATATGATTTTTGATTGTAAAGCAATTATTAGCTATATTTCAAAACACATGACTTTAAAACCAGGAGATATAATCTTTACGGGAACACCCCAAGGGGTTATTTTGGGTTACCCAGAGGATAAACAAATATGGTTAAAATCAGGAGATGTAGTGGAGGTCACTATTGAGAACATAGGGACATTAAAAAATAAATTAATATAATTAATTGTGATAATCATGGCGGTTTTATCTTTAAGACCGCTTTTTTATTTGAAAATATGTAACATTTTTATATATTTTGCGACTAATTATATGAAAGGAGGATTTAAGTGAAGCAAATAGAAAAATTATATTTACTCTATAAGCAGGATGTTTACATTTATCTGCTTTCCTTAACTCATAATCCCAACCTTTCAGAAGATTTATTATCAGAAACCTTTGTAGCTGCAATTTCTTCTATTGGTAAATTTAAAGGTAAATCCTCTGTAAAAACATGGCTGTTTTCTATAGCTAGGAATCTATGGATTTCAAGGCTGAGAAAAGAAAAAAATACAATTGAATATAATGATTTTCTAAAGTTATATGTATCTGACAGCATAGTAGAGGGATTAATTACTAAGGAAATTGCAAATAGAATTAAGGCTTTATTATTAGAAAAGGATATAAGGACACAAAAAATAGTAAATTTGAGGGTATTGGGCTATAGCTTTAGTGAAATTGCTCAAGAGGTAAATATTTCAGAAAGCTCGGCTAGGGTTATTGATTTTCGCACAAAGAAGTGGATTAAAACTATCTTGGAAAAGGAGGGTCTAAATTGAATATATCCTGTGATGTAATACTTGATTTAATACCTCTTGTAAAAGATGGTGTTGCAAGTGAAGATAGCACTAAAATAGTAATGGAACACATTGAGGATTGTGAAAGTTGTAAAAGCGAACTTGAAATCTATGATAATAAAATAGAGCAGGTAAAAATTAATAATGAAAGAAAAATTATATTTGCTATAAAACGAAGTATCTTTATTACTCAGATTATAATTCTTATGGTTGGTGCTATTGTTGGGGCAGTGCTCTCAAATTCCATGGGTTTATTTTACAACTTCCTAATTATGCCCATTCTAGGAAGTATTGCTTATTTTACCTTTAAAGAGAAATGGTACCTAGCTCCCATAATAGTTTTTGTATTCACCTATTTATATATAACAATAAGTACTATTATTATGGATGGGTTTCACGGGGGAGTTCTTCTATATGCTGGATTACACTTTAGCTTTATATATAGTGTTCTAGTGTGTATGGGCGTAGTAATTACCATACTCTTAAAAATTGCTTTTGGAAAGACAGGTGAAAAAAATGAAAAATAGTCAAAATAACTTATCAGTGAGAATAATTGCTGGGGTGATTGCTTTAATATTAATAATGGGTATACTTTTTGTTACCAATGCCTTTGTTGGGAATCCAATATCTGCAATGATGGCGAATAGGGCAATTGAACAATATGTAAATAGAAATTATTCATTTTTAGATCTCGAGGTAGAAAATGCTATTTATAATTTTAAAACCTCAGGTTATATGGCTAGAGCTAAATCAAAAACCAGTATGGATACTAAATTTGCTATATATTATAGTAATGGTAAGGTTCAAAGGGATGATTATGAAAACTATGTTTTAGGTGGTTTTAATACATTACAAAGACTCTCAGATGAATATTCATATATAGCTAAAGAAATTATTGCACAAGAGCTAGACTTTGAAGATAATAGAACAATGGTAACTTACAATAAGGATGATTATGGAAATACTCAAGATATTATAAAATTAGATATGAAATTTGATAGGAACCTACCCTTAGATGCAGAGGTTATTATTAATATTAACCTAAAAAATAACTCTTTAGAGGAAGTTGCAGAGGTTTTGATAGAGGCCCATGAGGTTTTTTTAAACAATGATTGTGTATTTAATAAATATGGTTTATATACAGAAGAAAATAATGAGGGTAGAATGGTTAGTGTACATGGGGTAACGCCAAAAGATATAGAAGGCGGGAAACTTTTAGAACAGCTTGAGAAGGCACTAGAGCAAGATGAACTAAGAAAAAAGGAAATTAAAGAAAGGGAAAAAGTAGAAAATAGAGAAGATGTAAAAAATATGGAAGAAATAAAGGATAAGGAAGTAGTTGAGGATATCTCAGTTTATATAAGAGAATAGTGCATATGTAATATATGTAAAAAATTCCCTAGGATGGGAATTTTTTATTTCTCTATTGCAAATATATATCTAATGTGGTATGATGAAATCGTTATATGAATAAAAATATAACGATAAAGGAGTGAGTTTAAATGTCAAAAGGTAAATTAAACAAGAGAGTATTACTGCTTCTTCTAGTATTAATAATGACTTTTACTATAGCAGCTTGTGGCCAAACCCCTATTGATACCCAAGAACCAAGTAATAATGAAGAACAAATAGAAGAAAATAATAGTGAGATAAAAGAATTAATAGTTATAGATCATTTAGGAAGAGAAGTGAAACTTGAAAAACCAGCAGAAAAAATAGTAAGTGGGTATTACATAACAACCTCAATGCTAATAGCATTAGGATTAGAGGAAAATGTAGTTGGTATAGAAGCTAAAGCAGATACAAGACCAATCTATAAATTAGCTGCAAGACATTTTCTTGATTTACCGAATGTGGGAACAATGAAGGAATTTGATCTTGAAGGAGCTGCAGCATTAGAACCAGACCTAGTGATACTATCTATACGACTAAAGGATGCTGCAGAAAGCCTAGAACAACTAGGAATAAAAGTATTAACAGTTAATCCAGAAAGCATGGAAGAATTAAAGGAAACTATTGAAATGATAAGTAAATTAACTAATACTGAAGATAGAGCAGAGGAACTAATAAAATATTATGATGATAAAACATCAGAACTTTCAGCTAAGATTAAGGATAAGGAAAAGAAAAATGTATATCTAGCAGGAAATAGCAGTCTACTTTCTACTGCAACTATGAAAATGTACCAAAATTCATTAATAGAAATGGCTGGAGGAGAAAATGTAGCAGGTGACATCGATGATACTTATTGGGCAGAGATTTCCTATGAACAATTAATTGTTTATAATCCAGATGTAATAATAGGAATTCCTGGTGCAGTTTATACGAAGGATGAAATACTAAATGATGAAAAATTACAGGGGATAAATGCTGTGAAAAATAATAAAGTGTACTTTATGCCAGATTCATTTGAATCTTGGGACTCACCAGTGCCTTCAGGAATTCTTGGCACTATGTGGGCAACAAGCTTATTAAATGAAGATGATTATCCATTTGATGTTTTTAAACAAGATGTCTATGATTTTTATAAAGAGTTTTATGATATAGAAATTAATATGGAGCAGATAACAAAATAATGAATAAAGTAAAGGTTAGCAAAAAAGAAAACCACGATAGAATGTATCTTCAATATTTAGTGGCTTCCGTTTTATTGGGAGCTGCTTTTATCATATCAATAGCTGTTGGGAGATATCCAATCTCAGTTAGTGACATAATAGATATTATAATAGGTAAAGACATAGAACCTATGACAAAATCTATTTTTTTTACTCTGCGTATTCCAAGAACTATAATGGTTCTTATTGCAGGAATAGGGCTTAGTATGGCTGGTAGTGTTTACCAAACTATTTTTAAAAATCCTCTAGCTACACCAGATATTATAGGGGTTTCCTCAGGAGCCAATCTTGGAGCAGCTATAGCTATTTCTTTTTTTGCAGGAGGAACCCTTTCTATTGCAGTATTTGCATTTATAGGGGGTATTGGTGCTGTGTTTATTGCATTGGCACTAACAAGAATATCAAAAGATAAGGGCATTACCACCTTTGTTTTAGCTGGGATTGTAATAGGGTCCATGGCACAGGGAATGATTATGCTGTTAAAATTCTTTGCTGATCCAGAGAAACAATTGGCAGCAATAGATTTTTGGTCTATGGGAAGTTTTGCTGGCATAACTAGTGATAAATTAATATCCATTCTTCCCTTTTTTTTTATAGGAGTTTTAGGACTTATATTTCTTAGATGGAAGATAAATATATTATCCTTAAGTGATGAAGAAGGCAAAGCATTAGGGATCAGAGTAGGATTTGTTAGGATATGTGTTGTTTTAGCTGCCACTTTAGTGGTGGCAAGTATTGTTAGTGTATCAGGTCTTATTACCTTTATAGGACTTATAGGTCCTCATATTGCGAGAATGCTTACTAAAAGAAATGATTTCCATACAACAATTTTAAGTGGGCTTATTGGTGCTATTATATTACTTATAGCTGATTGCTTAGCTAGAAGTATGGCTAGCAGCGAAATACCTATCAGTATCCTTACCACCTTTATTGGAGCTCCATTTCTAGCATATTTAATGGGACGTTTAAAATAGGAGGAAATATGAATTTGCTAAAAGTAGAAAATATAAAAGCAGGTTATGGAGGTAAAACAATAATAGATGATATAAACTTCTCCACCCAGCCAGGTGAATTAACTGCACTTTTAGGGCTAAATGGAACAGGTAAAACCACTCTACTGAAGGTTATTAGTGGTTTACTTAAACCAATGGATGGAAAGTGCTTTGTAAAGGAAGAGGATATTTATAAACTTAAGGAAAAGGAAAGAGCAAAACATATTAGCTATATGCCCCAAAGAAACAGCATTATCTACAATACAAAAGTAATTGAAATTGTATTAATGGGAATTACTCCCTATTTAGGAGTGTTTGACACCCCTTCTAAAGCCCATAGAGAATTAGCCTATGAAATCCTAAAGATAGTTGGGATGGAAAGTTTTTCACAGAAAAATTTTTTGCATTTAAGTGAAGGACAAAAACAACTAATAATTATATCTAGAAGTCTTATACAAAATGCAGAGATAATGTTATTTGATGAACCAGATAGTGCTTTAGATTTTACAAATAAACATATGGTACTTAGTAAGATTAAAGAAGTGGTTAGTAGAGATAATAAATGTGGAATAATCACCCTACATGATCCAAACTATGCTCTTAGCTATTGCGATAATATCATTATTCTAAATGAAGGAAGGATTTTCACTCAGTTTAGGAAACAGGAAGTAGATAGGGCTTTTCTTTATAAAACATTTACCCATATCTATGGAAAGATAGAAGTACTTAAACATAAAGAAAAATTTGTTATTGTAAGATAGGATGAAAATCAAATGATAAAAAATAATGAAAGAATTTCTATTGATCAAATGAAAGAAGAGGTAGTTAAAGGCTTTAATGTTAGTGGTAAAAGGCATTTACTTATAACCGGGAGTAAAGGCATTGGGAAAACTACTCTCCTAAGGGAGATTTTAAAGGATAGAAAAAATTATGGAGGAATAAATACAAGATTAGTGTTTGAAAAGGCAGATCATCCCGAATATTTATTATTGGAAGATGCCCTAGACTATAAAAAATATACCATTATAGGAAAAATAAATAATAAATTCAATAGAATGATTCCTATTATAGATGGATTTGAAACCTTTGGAGTGGAAACTTTAAAAAAATATAGAAAGAGCTCAGTAGAATTAATAATCTTTGATGAGATTGGATATTTAGAAGAAACAACCACTAATTATCAAGAAGAAATATTTAATTGCTTTAATGAAAAAGAAGTAATAGCAATAATTAGAAAGGAATCTAATATATTTTTAGATAAAATAAAGATTTTAAATGATACATATATAATAGATTTAGATGATATAATCTTTTGACAATTAAGTATGGAATTTGTATAATAATTATAAATATTTAAGAAAGGTTAGGGTATTAGCAGATATGAAGAATTAATTCACACGAAGTATCTATGTAAATAAAAGAGATAAAGTCTTGTTTTCATTATTATAGGCTTTATTGTTGTGCTTTTTTATTTAAAATTTGTGTGAGTGGATAATTTCATAGATGTTAATAGTCTATTATAAATGCCTAAAGCTACCAAAGAAATTTCAGTGTTTTTTTGCCTATTAAATCTATATATCCTCTCCACTATAAGGAGAGTTTTTTTTATGTTATTAATTGAATGTAGTAAAATTAAAAAATATTTTATAGATAGATTAGTATTAGATATAGATAGCTTAAAAATTTATTCGGAAGATAAAATAGGAATAATTGGTGCCAATGGTGTAGGAAAAACTACACTTCTTAATATCTTAAGTAAAAGATTAGAACCAGATGAAGGCCGGGTAGAATTATTTAGTAGCTATTCATATATATCTCAGCTTGAAGATGCTGTTAATAAAAGTATAGGTGGGGAGATTGCATCAAAGTTGGGGGTTTCAAATACTTGGAATGATAGTATGAGCGGAGGAGAAAAAACCAGATTTAAACTTGCAGAGAGTCTTAGCAAGAAAAGTGCAATGTTATTAGCAGATGAGCCAACTAGTAATTTAGATATTGAAGGAATAGAAATCATGGAAAAGATGTTAGAGGAATATAAAGGGGCATTAATAATAATCTCCCATGACAGAAATTTATTAGATAAAGTGTGTAATAAGATATTAGAAATAGAGGATGGAAAAATCAAAATATATAGTGGGAATTATAGTGATTATGTAGTTCAAAAAAAGCAAGAAAGAGATAGAGCACAAGTTGAATATGATAAGTATGTAAAAGAAAAAAAGCGACTAAAAGAAGTAGTAGATAATACAACAAAAAAGGTGAGAAGTATAAAAAAGGCTCCCAAAAGAATGGGCAATTCTGAAGCAAGACTTCATAAAATGGGAGGACAAAAGGCAAAGGCAAATCTTGAAAGAGCAGTAAAAAATATTGAAAAAAGAATAGAACATTTAGATAAAAAAGAAAAACCAAAGGAACCAATAAGCATTAAGCTGGATCTAATGGAAACTGAGAAGCTGCATAGTAAAATTATAATAGAGGGCACAAAATTAAATAAAGTTTTTGATGAAAAGATTATATTAAAAGATGCTGAATTTATTATCTATAACGGGTCTAAGGTAGCATTGATTGGTCCTAACGGTTGTGGGAAAAGCACATTGATAAAAATGATAATAGAAAGGGATGTTAATATAAAAATTGCTAAGGGAGTAAAAATAGGCTACTTTAGTCAAGATATGAACATCCTAAAGGAAGATTTAAGTATCATAGAAAATGTAATGGAAAGTAGTATATATCCAGAAACCTTTGCACGCAACTTACTAGCTAGATTATTGTTTAAAAGAGAAATGGTTTACAAGAAGGTTAGAGTATTAAGTGGGGGAGAAAAAGTAAAGGTTTCCTTTGCCAAAATATTATTACAAGATTTCAATCTATTAATATTAGATGAGCCTACTAATTATTTAGATATAAATTCCTTTGAAGTTATAGAGGAAGCACTCAGAGAATATGATAGAACTTTATTATTTATATCTCATGATAGAAGTTTTATTGATGCTGTTGCAGATCATATTATGACAATAGAAGATCACAAAACAAAAATGTTTTTGGGTAATTATAAAGAATATTTAAATATGTTGAATAAATTTTTGGATAATAAAAATAAAGAAGAGATCGAGAAAAAGATTTTTATTTTAGAGAATCGTATGTCAGAAATTATTGGGAAATTATCAATGCCTTCAAAAAATGACGATGTGGAATTATTAGATAGAGAATACCATGAAATACTTCAAGAGTTAAAAGAATTAAAGACAAAACTAAATAATTAAAACTTATATTCTATTAATCTAATCTGTTTAATATTGACTATTAAAGACTTAATTTATCTAGGGTTCTTTAATACTTAGTGTATATTAGGGATGCTGTTTGTTTGATTTTTAAAATTTATAATGTTAAAATAATAGAGGAATTGAACTTATTTGAAAAGGTGATTATTTATGATTTTTTATCTTATTCCTTTATTATTTATTGATATATTTTTAATTTTTACTGCTTTTAAATGTTTTATAATGAGCAGTTTGGAAAATAATAAGTTATATAGTTTAATAGGTATGCTATCTATAGGATTGTACGCCTTTATAAGCTGTGAAGTGATATTAGATATTTTAGAATTTTATTTCCCTATTGCGGTGTTTCAAAGATTGTCAGTTAATCCAATGTATGCAACAATAGTTTCAGTTTTAATTATGAGTTTAGTATATAAGAGTGGGACTAAATGGGTGGAAGGTTATTTGGTAAATCTTAAAAAATCAGAGTAAGAAGTATGGGGGTTCCCATGCTTTTTCTTTTGTGAAATAGGAATGTTCTTCTTGCTCGCAAGGGACTAAAATACCTTGATAAAGAGCGCATGCGCTCGTTACACGCTTTTTTGTAGAATAAATGAAATGAGGTTTATAGATGAATGATCAATTTTTACCTATATCTATTAAGGATATGGAAGAAAGAAATTGGGATCAATTGGATTTCCTCCTAATAACAGGTGATGCCTATATAGATCATCCAAGTTTTGGCACAGCAATAATATCAAGAGTGTTAGAAAGTATGGGCTATAAGGTAGGAATCATCCCTCAACCTGATTGGAGAAGTGTAACTGATTTTATTAAATTAGGGAGTCCTCGCTTAGGAATATTGATTACAGCAGGCAATATTGATTCCATGGTTAATCACTATACGGTTAGTAAAAAGCGGAGAAAAAACGATTATTATTCCCCCGGTGGAAAGATGGGATTAAGACCAGATAGAGCAACTATTGTATATGCAAATCGTGCACGAGAAGCCTTTAAAAATACACCCATTATTATAGGTGGAATTGAGGCAAGTTTAAGACGCTTTGCCCATTATGATTATTGGGATAATAAAGTGAGAAGATCAATATTATTAGATTCAAAAGCAGATCTTCTTTTTTATGGCATGAGTGAAAAATCTATTATTGAGTTAGCTGAAGCTCTTGAAGCAGGTATTTCAATTAAGGATATTCAATATATTAGGGGAACTTGTTATACGGCGGCTAGCTTAGAAAATGTTCCGGATTATATTATACTACCAAGCTATGAGGAAGTAGCAGAAGACAAGAAAAAATATGCAAAGGCAGCAAAAACTCAATATGATCAGCAGGATGCTATTACTGGAAAGGCAATAGTTCAATATCATGGGAAAGAATTATTAATTCAAAATCCACCCCAATATCCTATGACGCAAAGTGAATTAGATGATGTATATCAGTTGCCATATATGAGGGATATACATCCTATTTATAAAAAATATGGAGATGTACCTGCTATTAGGGAAGTAAAGTTTAGCATTATTAGCCAAAGGGGTTGTTTTGGAGCTTGTAATTTTTGTGCTCTTGGCTTACACCAAGGGAGGACCATCCAAAGTCGTAGTGAAAAGTCTATTATAGATGAAGCAAAAAAGATAACTGAACAAACAGATTTTAAGGGCTATATTCATGATGTAGGAGGACCAACAGCAAATTTTAGAAAACCCTCATGTGAAAAACAATTGGAAAAGGGTGTATGTAAAGATAAGCAATGTCTATTTCCTAAACCATGCAATAATTTAGATGTAGATCATAGCGAGTATCTCTCTATTCTAAGGAAATTAAGAAAATTACCAAGGGTGAAAAAGGTATTTATACGCTCAGGTATAAGATATGATTATATGATGCAGGATAAAAGCTTAGCTTTCTTCAAGGAGTTAGTACAGCATCATATTAGTGGACAATTAAAGGTAGCACCAGAGCATATTTCTTCAAGGGTGTTAGAAAAAATGGGTAAACCAAAGAAAGAGGTTTATGATGCCTTTACAAAGAAATTCTATAAGCTTAATAAGCAATTCAGTTTAGATCAATATTTAGTTCCATATTTAATGTCTAGTCATCCTGGTAGTGATTTAAAGGCAGCAGTGGAACTGGCAGAGTATGTTAGAGATATGGGTTATAATCCAGAACAAATACAGGACTTTTACCCAACACCAGGCAGTCTTTCAACAGCTATGTATTATACTGGAATTGATCCAAGAACTATGGAAAAGGTATATGTTGCAAAAAGCCCTAAGGAAAAGGCAATGCAACGAGCACTTATACAATATAGAAACCCAAAAAACTATGATATGGTATTTGAAGCATTAGTAAAGGCAGGAAGAAAGGATTTAATAGGTTTTGGACCTAAATGTCTTATAAAACCAAGAAGAATAGAAAAGAAACCTAAAAAGGATAATTCTATTACTCCTAAAAACAAGAAAATACCCAGGAATAAAAGAAAAGTAAAAAGAAAATAAAAAAGAAGGGAGAAGCTTATGCTTGAGAAGGAAAAAATAGATAGGATAAATGCCCTAGCAAAAAAAGCTAAGGAAGAGGGCCTATCCCAAACAGAAAAAAAGGAACAAGAAAAGCTGAGAAAAGAATACCTTAAAAACTTTAGAAAATCATTTAGAGCTCAGCTTGATAATATAGAAATAGTTGATGAATAGTATTGAGTATTAGGAAATAAAATGAGGCAATCTAACCCATAATAGGGATAGGTTGCTTTTTTTATATGCATAGAATTGATTTAAAAATGATATTATGGAAATTATAATATAAAGAGGATATAATAATAGAATATATTGGTAATTAGGAAAGGAAGATATTATGGAAAAGAGTACTGAATCCCAAGAATTACAAGAATTATTATTAAAAAAATGGGAAAATGGATGGATTTTAATAAATCAGGATGAGAATGAAAAGGTGTTTGATTTTTCTAATGGTTATAAGAATTTTTTAGACGAGGGAAAAACTGAAAGGGAAAGTGCAAAGGAAATTATTAAACTTGCAAAGGAAAAGGGTTTTATATCTTTAGAAAAAGCAATAGAACAAAAACAAAAAATTGAGGAAGGGCAGAAGTTTTATAGTGAGTATAAAAATAGTTTAATAGCTCTTTTTGTTATTGGGAAGAAGGATTTAACGGAAGGTATGAATATAATTGGATCACATATTGATGCCCCACGCTTAGATATAAAACCAAATCCATTATTTGAAGAACAAGAGCTTGCTTTCTTTAAGACCCACTATTATGGAGGAGTAAAGAAGTATCAATGGACAACAATTCCCCTTAGTTTACATGGTGTTGTTATACTACAAAATGGAGGAAAAATAGATATAAAGATAGGCGAAGACAATGATGACCCAGTATTTTATATTTCCGATCTACTGCCTCATTTAGCAAAGGAACAAATGGAAAAGAAAATGGGAGAAGGAATTACTGGAGAAGGATTGAATCTCATAGTAGGAAGTATTCCCTATAGACAAGAGGATATTAAGGAACCAATAAAATTAAACATATTAAGATTATTAAATGAGAAGTATGGAATTGTTGAGGAGGACTTTGCTTCTGCAGAGTTAGAGGTAGTACCAGCTTATAATGCTAAGGATGTTGGTTTTGATCGTAGTATGATAGTTGCCCATGGTCAAGACGATAGAATATGTGCATATACCTCATTACAAGGTATACTTAATATTAATAATCCTGAAAGAACTGCGGTTGCATTGATGACTGATAAAGAAGAGGTAGGTAGTCAGGGTAATACTGGTATGAAATCAGCATTTTTTGAGAATATGGTAGCTGAGTTAATTGAATTAACCCATGAAATACCTAATAATCTAATGGTAAGAAGAGCTATGGCTAATTCTAAAGTATTATCAGCTGATGTTAATGCAGGATTTGATCCTAATTTCCCAGATACCCATGATAAGAGAAATGCTGCATATTTAGGTAAGGGAGTAGTTCTTACTAAATACACAGGTGCAAGAGGAAAAAGTGGTAGTAATGATGCTAGTGCAGAATTTGTGGGTGAAATACGAAGACTATTTAATGAAAATGGTGTTGTTTGGCAAATGGGTGAATTAGGCAAGGTTGATAAAGGAGGAGGAGGAACCATTGCTTATATTCTTGCAAATTACGGAATGGATGTAGTAGACTGTGGTCCTGCACTCTTTAGCATGCACGCACCAATGGAATTAGCTAGCAAACTAGATATTTATATGACATATAAAGCATATAAAGCATTTTATAGCACTCTATTATAAGCCGGCCCCCAGAAGTTAGACCTAAAAACTAGCTTATGGGGGTTTTTATATGGTTAATCTTAGATAATCTAAAACAAATCTCTTTGTATCTTATTCCTTTGTTACATAATAAAATCAACATAACATAGAATAATAATAAATATCTATTGTACTTAGGCATATTGTTTAATACCGTAAATATAGGATAAAAATTAACAATAAATAAATATATTTTTATTGGGAGGAAAACATGAAAATTTTAATAGTAGGCAATGGGGTTGCTGGACTATCTGCAGCTGAAGAAATAAGAAAAAGAAATAAAGAGGCTAATATACATATGATTACAAAGGAGAACTATTACACCTATTATAGAACACAATTATCACATTTTTTATCTAAGGATTTTAATGTTGAAGATATCTATATGCATCCTAAGAATTGGTATGTAGAAAATAATATAAAAGTTATATTTAATGAAGAAGTTAGGAGTATTGATAAAAATAAGCAAACTATAAAACTATCTAACAATGAAGAATTGGTATATGACAAGTTATTATTAGCAAATGGAGCTTCTAGCTTTATACCACCGGTGGAAGGCAGGGATAAGCAGGGGGTATTCTCCCTTAGGGGATTAGATGATTTAAGGGAAATTCAAGAATATGCGAAAAATATTGATAAGGGAATTGTAATTGGTGGAGGATTGTTAGGTTTAGAAGCAGCAAATTCTTTAAATAAATTAGGAATCGAAATCAAAGTGATAGAATTTTTTGATAGATTACTACCTCGACAATTAGATAATGAAGGTTCGAAAGTATTGAGAAAGATTGTAGAGGAGCAAGGGATAAAACTTCTATTAGGTGGTCAGGTTGAAAATATTTATGGAGAAAACAAAGTAGAGGGATGTAAGATAAAAGGAGGTCAAGATATAGAAACATCCTTGGTATTATTTTCAGCCGGTGTGCGTTCAAACATTCAACTAGCTAAGGAATTAGGATTAGAAATTAACAGGTCTATTGTAGTTGATAAATTCATGAATACAAGTGAAGAAGAAATATATGCTGCAGGTGATGTATGTGAATTTAATGGAAAATCATTTGGAATTTGGCCTATTGCAATAGAACAGGGTAAAATCGCAGGATTGAATATGATTGGAGAGAAACAAGAGTATGAAGAAATAATTCCATCTAATATGTTAAATGTTATGGGTAGTAAGGTATTTTCTATTGGAGATGTAGGTACAGGGGAAGGAGAATACGAATCAATAAAGATAGAAAGGGATAAAAATAATATATTTAAAAAGTTGTTTTTCTTAAATGGAAAGCTAGTAGGAGCTATTTTAATCAATGATATAGCCATGGCTGGTAAATTAAAAAAACTAATGTCATCAGACATTGATTTTTCAGAACTGTTAAATAAAAATATTTCAGATGAAGAAAAATTAAATCAATTATAATAGCCCGACTGGCATCTTACGATAATTGATACTTTATAATATATATTAGAATTTGTACTTGTATTTACTATTGATATTTATATGGGCTTAAAGTGGGTTCTTCGCCCACCTTGTAATTTGGGCAAAAAAAAATGGTGCCGAAGGTGGGACTCGAAGTCGGAGCCCGACTGGCATATTTTATAAATATAGTGTGATATATGTATTTATAAAGTACTTTACAATTAACTTTTTACTTTATATGGGCTTTAAGTGGGTTCTCGTCCCACCTTCTGTTTTAAGCAAAAAAAAATGGTGCCGAAGGTGGGACTCGAAGTCGGAGCCCGACTGGCATATTTTATAAATATAGTGTGATATATGTATTTACAAAGTACTTTACAATTAACTTTTTACTTTATATGGGCTTTAAGTGGGTTCTCGCCCCACCTTCTAATTTTAAGCAAAAAAAAATGGTGCCGAAGGTGGGACTCGAAGTCGGAGCCCGACTGGCATATTTTATAAATATAGTGTGATATATGTATTTACAAAGTACTTTACAATTAACTTTTTACTTTATATGGGCTTTAAGTGGGTTCTCGCCCCACCTTCTGTTTTAAGCAAAAAAAAATGGTGCCGAAGGTGGGACTCGAAGTCGGAGCCCGACTGGCATATTTTATAAATATAGTGTGATATATGTATTTACAAAGTACTTTACAATTAACTTTTTACTTTATAAGGGCTTTTTTAAGTGGGTTCTCGCCCCACCTTCTAATTTTAGGCAAAAAAAAATGGTGCCGAAGGTGGGACTCGAACCCACACGTAGTTGCCTACACTGGATTTTGAATCCAGCGCGTCTGCCAATTCCACCACTTCGGCATGTAAAAATAGTACTTTCTTATATTAGCATAATTAACTAGTTATTGCAATAGGATTTTATTGTCACCTTTGCATTCATCTCTAAATAAAAATTATCCTATAACACTACTTTTATGTTATAATAATTGGGTAGTTTAAAATTAGAGGGGGAATGACATGGATCCAATTACACATGGCATGGTTGGTCTTGCCATTGCGTCTATTAGTGGGGAACCAATTATAGGAGCAGTAAGTATTGGAGCAACTCTTGGTGCGATGTCACCAGATTTAGATATTGTAATGCAGTGCAAAGGACATCTTTCTTATCTTAAAAACCATAGGGGCATGTCCCATTCAATTCCATTTTTAGTAGGAATTTCTATGATTATCTCGATGATATTAAGCTTTATATTTCCGGGAACTACCTTTTTAAAAATTTTATTATGGACCTTTTTAGGTACATTATCCCATAGTCTTCTGGATATTCTAAATTCCTATGGAGCACAGATATTTTGGCCACTAAGTAAAAAAAGATATTCTGGAAGTTTACTTTTAGTCTATGATCCTGTAGTAATTATACTATCCTTGTATATGCTTATTTCCAATGAGCCAAATAATATATTATCTATGAAGGCAGGGCTTATATTCTTTGTTTACCTATATATAAGAATGATTGCTAGAAACATAATCTGCGATAAAATAATTCATAGGTTAGGTGGAGAAATACACATTAAGAAGGTAAAATTGCTACCATCTATGACACGCATTCACAAATGGCATTTTATAGTTGAAGCCAAGGAAAAATTTATTGTAGGAGAAGTAAATATTTTCAATAGGCAATTTCAAGTACTAAAGGAATTAGAAAAACGAGAAATTCCCATCTATGAAGAAATAGTAAGAAGTACTGTTGGTGAATTCTTTAATAACTTTACACCTATGTATCATATAGATATACAAGATAAAGGTGATTATTATTATGTAAGGTTTACAGATTTAAGATATATAATAAAGGACGATTTTCTTTACCATGCTACAGCAGTTGTATCAAAAGAATTAGAAACTTTAGAGGGTGTTTTTCATCCATATAGTTTAAATCAAAGTGTAATAATAACATAAGGTAAAGCGGAATAAAAATCCGCTTTATTTTTTTCCCATAAATAAAGGATATTTTATTAAAAAGAAGAAATGAAGTATAAATAATATATTATAATTGGAACTTATTTGTTATATAAATCGTCAAAGTATAAAGGAGGGAAATTAATGAATGACATGGAGCAAATGCTAATCCATCGTTGTAAAAGAGGAGACCTTACAGCTTTTGAAATTTTAATTTCTAATTATGAAAAGAAAACATACAATATTGCTTTCGGATTAGTAGGTAAAGAAGAAGATGCCAAGGATATTGCTCAGGATACCTTTATTAAAGCCTTTAAAAGCATTGCTACATTTAAAGAAAAAAGTTCATTTTCGACCTGGCTTTATCGTATTACAATAAACACCAGTAAAGATTACTTAAGAAAAAGGAAAAATACTATAGCCTTTGAAGATATAAATGCACAAGGTGAAATTAAGGATGAGGGATTACAGCCCCAAGAACAATTAGAGCATATGGAGGAAAGGAAATTAATATTAAGTGCTTTAAAAGAATTAAAAGAAGAATATAGCAATGTTATTATTTTAAAGGATCTTAATGGATTTTCATACCAAGAGATAGCAGATATATTAGATATTAATTTGGGCACTGTGAAGTCAAGAATAAGTAGAGGGAGATTTCAACTTAGGGATATTTTATCTCAATCATCTCAGAAATTTACTAATAACTAAATTTAATATCTGGAAAGCAATCTGGTAATATGTCAAGAAAAGATTTATAAAGAAAACAATCAAAAGAAATAAAAAAGAGTAACTTTAATAGAACCTAAGTTTTTAATGAAAAAACAGGTTTAAAAATGGAGTATTTTATTGACTC